>CETC01021143.1_pt1 | contig 15417 bp, 16 predicted proteins | sample 326911 | NCBI WGS metagenome assembly CETC01 (sample SAMEA2622694, study PRJEB7988) | marine metagenome | isolation source: saline water (ENVO:00002010), including | reverse complement strand
TTTTCATACGTGTGTGAAAATAATAGAAATACCTAACCACTTTTTTGTAAGTAATTGTTTTTAAAGAGTTTAAAATAGGCCGGTATTATTTTTTTAAAGGCCGTTGTGTTTTTAAAATTAGGGTTAAGCTATTGAAAATAAACCGCTTGCAGTGTGTAAGGTATTTGGTAAGGTATTTTTTTTACTTGGCAACTATAAAAATGTTTCACAAGGAACAATATGATACTAAGACACGATATACCGAATTTCACTTGGCAAGAAGTGCTTGCAGGGTTTGAACCAAACGAACGGTTCTGGTCGCATATGGTAGCCCTGCAAAAGTTGCGTGAATATTGGGAAGCCCCGTTACGTATAACTTCCGGCTTTAGGTCGGAAAAACACAACGAGGCGATAGGGGGTGCAAAAAAATCGCAACATATGATTTTCGCCACAGATATTATCCCAAGCGTAAAAAGTAAGCTACTTGACAAGCCCTCGTTGCCTATAGCCCTTAATATGATAGCGGATAAGGCCGAAATTTTAGGTTTTACCGGCATTGGAAGATATGATGTATTTGTTCATTTAGACATGCGAGACAAGGCAACCCGTTGGGACAATAGAACAAAATGAACATTATAAAAAAAAATATTAATGAGTTAAAAAGTGACCCTGCAAACGCCAGAACCCATTCAATAAAAAATATAAAAGCAATAAAAGATTCGTTAGAAGTGTTCGGGCAACAAAAACCCATTGTCGTTGATGACCGTGGTGTAGTAATTGCAGGGAACGGGACGCTCCAAGCGGCTACAGAATTAGGGTGGAAAGAAATAAACATTGTAGAAACCGCCCTCGACCCTGCACACGCCCAAGCGTTTGGCATTGCCGACAACAGAACCGCCGAGTTAGCCGATTGGGACGTTGAAGTTTTAGAGCAATTAATGAAAAACATGGATAGCGAGTTGGCCGAAATATTAGCTATTGATGACATAGAGTTGCCGAGCCTAACAGACGAAAAAGTTAAAGCAGAAAAAGAATTACACAAAAATAAATTGTCTGAAGCGTTTGGTATTCCCCCTTTTAGTGTGTTAAATGCTCGGGAAGGGTGGTGGCAAGATAGAAAAAGGGCGTGGTTATCGTTAGGCATAAAAAGCGAATTAGGGCGTGAAAATGTTACAAAATCGGGCGATGGAAGTGTAGTGGCGTTGGAGTATTTCAACAACGGTGAAACTATAGGCGATGACAGTGGTAGCGTTTTTGACCCCGTGATTACTGAGTTGGCGTATCGTTGGTTCTGTCCAAAAGGGGGGGTTGTTGTTGACCCGTTTGCCGGTGGTTCGGTTCGTGGTATAGTTGCGTCAAAACTCGGGTTAGAATACAGCGGTTTGGACGTAAGAGCGGAGCAAGTTGAAGCCAATAATGAACAAGCGGAAAATATTTGTGTTTCTGTAGAGGGCGAAAACCCCGTTTGGCATTGTAATGACTCAAGGGAAATTGACGTTGTCCTAAAAGAAAAAAAAGCCGATTTTATTTTTAGTTGTCCGCCTTACGGGGATTTAGAGGTTTACAGCGACAACCCTAATGATTTATCGGTATTGCCTTACAATGATTTTCGGAAAGCATATTTTGAAATAATTAATAAGACTTGTTCTTTGTTACGGGAAAATTCGTTTGCTTGTTTTGTGGTTGGTGAGTTTAGGGACAAGCAGGGCAATTATCAAAACTTTGTAGGCGATACAATACAGGCTTTTCTTGATGCCGGTTTGCATTATTACAACGAGGCTATTATGGTCACGCCGATTGGAAGTTTACCGTTTAGAGCCGGCCGGTATTTTCGTTCAACCCGTAAATTAGGCAAAGGGCATCAAAATGTCTTAGTATTTGTAAAGGGTGACGGCAAAAAAGCGTCTGAGGCTTGCGGAGAGTGCGATTTCGGCGAGGAAGAACAAAATAAACTTGATGAAACTTAAATACATGATTATAATTTTTTTAGACGCAAAAATAAATAGACGGTGTATATATAATAAATGGGAAGAAAGTCCATAAATATTGACCCCGACCAAGTTAGAGCGTTGGCAAGGCTTTCTTGCTCTTACGAAGAAATTGCTGACGTCCTAAAAATAGGCCGGTCAACTTTTGCCAAAAAATTAAAAGAAAAAACAATTCGGGAAGCATATGAGCGAGGCAAGTCGGAGGGGGCGGTTTCTTTAAAAAGGGCACAATTTGACACGGCGGTTTCGGGCAATACAGCGATGTTGATTTGGCTTGGGAAAAACCGGTTAGGCCAAGCCGACAGAATAGAAACAAAAAATGAAACCGAAATAACTGCAACGGGTGCCCTTGACAAACTTAACAATTCAATCGCTCGTATCGTTGAGCGAAAGCGACAGGACTAAAGTATTAGAAACCTTAACAGACAACGAGGCAGACGAATTATTAACTACTTGGTCTTTTTGGGCAAGGCCGGAGCAGTTAACGCCGGAAGGGGATTGGCGTATATGGTTAATCTTGGCAGGGCGTGGATATGGGAAAACAAGGTGCGGTGCTGAGTGGGTTCACGAACAAATTGAGAACGGGAAAATGCGAATAGCGTTGGTCGGTGAAACGAAAGCCGATGTGCGTGACGTAATGGTGGAGGGGGAGTCGGGAATTTTAGCTACCGCACAAAGAAAAAACCGGCCTTTATATGAACCTTCGAAAAGGCGGTTAACTTGGCCAAACGGAGCGATTGCGGTTTGCTACAGTGGTGACGAGCCTGACCAGTTGCGAGGCCCACAACATGACGGGGCGTGGTTGGACGAGTTGTCGAAATACCGTTACGCCGAAGACACTTGGTCGAATTTAGACCTTGGGTTGCGTTTAGGGGAAAACCCACAAGTTGTAATCACTACAACGCCAAGGCCGATAAAAATTTTAAAGGATTTAGTGAACGACCCTGCTACACATTTGACAAAAGGCTCAACATACGACAACCTTCACAACCTTGCCGATAGCTTTGCCCAAAGAATTATCGCACGTTATGAGGGAACACGGTTAGGCCGGCAAGAACTACACGCTGAAATATTAGATGATATTGTCGGGGCACTATGGCAACGGGCGTTCATAGAAGACCACCGGTTAAAAAATGCACCGGATTATTTTGAAAGAATTGTTGTTGGGGTTGACCCTGCAATAACGGCAGGGGAAGAAGCTGACGAAACGGGAATAATTGTATGCGGTAAGTTAGGTGACAGGGGTTATATAATTGATGACGTTTCTGGTAAATTTTCGCCCCAAGAATGGGCAATTAAGGCGATACAAACTTATTACAAATTTAACGCTGACCGCATTGTAGCCGAGGTAAATCAAGGCGGTGATATGGTAGAACACACAATTAGAACGGTAGACAAAAACGTATCTTTCAAAGCAGTTAGGGCTTCAAAGGGTAAAATATTAAGAGCGGAACCGATTGCCGCATTATATGAACAAGGCAGGGTTCATCATTGTGGTAATTTTGCACAATTAGAAGACCAGTTATGCACCTACACGCACGAAACACGGGAATCCCCTGACCGGCTTGACGCACTGGTTTGGGGGTTAACGGATTTATTTATTGGACGCAATGAGGGCGGAACCACAAAAGTTAGAGGATTATAAAATGCCGGTAAACTCGTTCGCTTCGCAATACGAAGAAATAGAAAACCAGTGGCAAAAATGCCGTGACGCTTACTCGGGACAAGATGCGTTAATTGCTAACGGTGCCGATTATGTGCCTTCTTTAGACGGCCAATCTTCGGCAGAATACACCAGTTATATTCGCAGGGGGTTATATTTTAACGCCACTGCTAAAACAGTTCACGGAATGATGGGTTCGTGCTTTCGCCGTTCGCCTACTATTGTAGCCGGCAGTTCGGAACCGTTAATGGGTGACGTAACTTTAACCGATTTGTCTTTTGAGGGTTTAGCGAAAGAGGCGATGCGTGAAATATTAATAACGGGGCGATATGGTTTGCTTTGCGATTACTCTGACGAGGAAGGCCGGCCTTATTTAATTCCATACATTGCCGAAAATATTATAAATTGGACGGTTAGCCGTATTTCTGGACGCTCTGTTATTACAACGGTTTGTCTTGCAGAAATTGGTCACGTTAATGACCCCGATGACCCCTATGTTACAAAACCACAACAACGAATAAGGGTTTTAAGTTTAGAGGAAGGGGTCTATGTTGTTAGGGTTTACGTAAAAATTAACGAGGGAGCAAACAAAGAAGATTATATTTTAGTTGAAGAAATTGTTCCAACTATTGCCGGTTCCTCGTTAGATTATATTCCGTTTGTTTGTATAAATACCAATTTAATAGGCATGGAAGTTGAAAAGCCCCCCCTGCTTGATTTGGTTGACGTAAATATTCATCATTGGCGGTTAAGTTGCGATTACAACCACGGCCTACACTACACCGGCCTTCCGACAGCTATAGCGGCCGGCTTTCCTAAATCAAACGACGGCTATAAAATTGGTTCGGGAACGGCTTGGTGGTCTGAGGATTCCGATGCAAAAGCGTCTTTTTTAGAGTTTAAAGGCGAGGGGTTGGGGGCAATGCAAAAAGCCCTTGAAGAAGATGAACACAAAATGGCTTCCTTGGGCGGTAGGTTGTTGGAAAAACAAAAATCGCAAGCAGAAGCCGCATCAGCTATTCGCCTAAGAACCGCCGGAGATCAGGCAACGCTTGCCGGTATAACTGAAACTTTAGACCGTGGATTAAGCCAAGCGATTGGGTTGTTAAATGTGTGGTTGGGTAACCCAACGAGCGAAGGGGAAATTATTTTAAATAACGATTTTTTCTCTGACCAAATGGGAGCAGAAGAAGCCGAAAAACTTATGCACATAGTTCAAGCCGGATATATGACGGTAGACAATTTGATGTTTTTATATGACCGTGGCGAGTTATTGAGGCCAAACACAGACCCAACGGAGGAAAAAGAAATATTAGAATTACAAAATAGCATTGATTCCGTGTTAAGGGCGGAAGGTTAAAATGAATGCCAACCATAAACGAACGGGTTGACGAGGTATTAAGCCAACATGACCTTGATCTTATCAGGTACGCAAACGGCCAGATAAAAGATGTAGTTAGTGAAATTAATAATCTACAAGCCGAATTAATTACGCTTATAAAAACGGCGGAGCCAAAAAACCGGACAACGTTAGAAGCGTTATTAGTGCAAGTAAATTCGGCCATTGACAGAAGTTACGCTTCTATTGCATTTAAGAGCGTGGACGAGTTTAAAGATCTTGCAAGGATAGAATCTAAGGCGGTTTCAAAAATAACGGAACGGGTATTTCGTGCCCCCATTGCACCAAAGTTAATAGATGAAAACGTAGTGTTAAAAATTGTAGATGACGGGCTTGCCCCAAATACCGCAGACGGAATGACCATTCGGAGCCGTTGGAACAAACAACGGGACGGGTTGAAATTAAATACAAGGGATGGATTAAATTATGCAATACAAAATAATCAAAGCCTTGATGATATGTTGCGGATTATTAGGGGCAATAAAAGTCTTAACTTTAAAGACGGGGTTATTTTTAAAAATAAGAAGGCGGCTGAAACTCTAATAAGAACGGCAACCGATACGGTAGTAAATGCGTCCCGTCTGAACACTTACATTAAAAACAAAGACACGGTTAAGGGTATACAGGTAAACGCAATTCTTGACAGTAGGACAACAATTTTATGTAGGACAAGAAATGGATGGGCTTGGCACTTACCGAGCTACCGGCCTTTTGTCGGTACGCCCCGAAGGTTTATGGGTTCACCGCCTTGGCATTTTAATTGCCGTTCCACACTAAGCCCCATTTTTGGTTCCTTGGAAGATATACAGGCTACCCTTGACCCTGCTCTAAATAAAGAAATACTAAAACGAAATAAATCTTTACCAATAGACGGCAAGCCGGCACCGACACCAAGTTTTTCAAAAATGTTGAAAAGTATGAGCAAGGCAGAACAAGAAGCAGTATTAGGAAAAGGGCGTTTAGAATTATATAATGCAGGGAAAATCACTTTGTCTGATCTTGTAAACCAACAGGGGCGGACGCTAACCTTAGCAGAATTGAGAGAAAGATATGACACTTAAATCTATTATTGACGCTGATAGTTTTGAGAAATTAGCGGAGGAAACGAAAGCCTTTTATGTTAAAAAAGAAGACGGCTATGTTTTAGAAACCGACACAACAGAAAAACTAAACGAGTTTAGGGACAACAATAGGGCTTTATTTCGTGAGAATGAGGAATTTAAAAAAAAGACAACGGAATTAGAAAATAAATTAGGGCAATTAGAAAAAACAGTAACAGAAAAAAATGAAAAAGAATTGCTTTCGGAAGGCAAAATTGACGAGTTATTGACGCAACGAACCGAGGCAATGCGTCAAAGTTACGAAGAAAAGTTAGAAAATTTATCAAAAAATTACGAAACGGCAGAAAAAACACTTGACATCCACATCGTTGAAAACCAAATTAGAGAACAAGCCATTAAAGCGAATGCGAAAAACGACCGAGCCGTTAATCACATTATTAGAGCGATAAGGCCGAATTTAAAACGTGACGGCACGAATGCCGTTAGGGTTGACACAGATGGTAACGTAGTAATGTCAGATGACGGGAGTACCCCCCAAGGTATTGCCGAAATTGTTGAGGAATTAAAAGTTTCAGACGGTTTTTTGTTTGCGGAGTCAACCGGCTCCGGTGCTACAGGTGGACAAGACCAAGCAGTTTCAGCGAAAAAGAAAATACGCCGTTCCGAGATCGGCAAATATATTTCTGAGGTTTCAAAAGGTGAAGTAGATATTATTGACGGATAAAGGAGCATGACGCAGAAGTAACGACATATCCCAAAATCGCCGAGCGTTTTGATTGGGTGTATTGCTCCGAGAGCATTTTCTTTCTTACGGGCAAAGCCCATCATTTTATTCTCTTTGAAAGGAGAAACGCCAAATGGCGAACACACTAACCCCACTGATAGACAAACTTATCGCAAGAGGTTTGGAAGTTTTGCGTGAGAATGCTATAATGCCCCGTTTGGTCAACTCGACTTATACGGGAGTAGCCGCATCAAGAGGTGACACGATCACCGTCCCAGTTTCGGCAGACATTACGGCCGGAGCAGTTAGCCCTTCAAACACATTGGCCGCCGGTAGTGATTCAACGCTAACCAGTAAGACCATTTCGTTAAACCAATGGTACAAAGCCGGCTTTTTCCTAACCGATCAACAGATCACGCAAATTGACGTTGACAATTTTAACACGCTACAGGGTGACGAAGCGGTTAGGTCTTTGGCTAATAATGTAGACAGCTATATTCTTGGTCTTTATAAGGGCGTTTATTCGCAAACTGGAACCGCAGGGACGACCCCATTTGCTTCCAACCTAAACGATTGGACAACGGGTGCAAGGGTAAAACTTAATACTAATAAAGCACCGCTAGAAGACCGCTTTGTTGTCTTGGATGCCGATGCCGAAGGTAATGCAATTAATCAAAGAGCATTACAGGATTCGTCTTGGCGTGGTGACTCGGATGGTATCCGTTTTGGAGACATAGGATACGCATTGGGTGCAAACTGGCATATTGACCAAAACGTGCCGACATTTACAAATAGCAACGGCACCCCGACAAGTTGGTTGGTAAATAACGGAAGCGGATATGCGGCCGGAACTACAACCATAGCGATAGACGGCGGTTCTAATAACCCCGTTGAAGGTGACCTTTTCACGTTGGCCGGTAACTCGGGTCAATATGTTGTGACAAGCCTTGCCGGTGCGAACCTTACGTTTACGCCAGAGTTAACCGCAACGGTTGCAGACAATACGGCCCTTACTTTTGCGGCTTCTCACGTTAACAATCTTGGGTTCCAACGCAACGCAATCGGGTTCGCTATGGCTCCAATTATGGACGCTTCTATGAACTCTGATATGATGCGTCAGGTAACCGATGACAAGTCGGGCCTAACAATGAGGCTTGAAGTTCAGCGTCAAGAAAAGCAGTGGAAATTCGAGTACGATGTTCTTTATGGTGCTACACTTCTAAGGCCAGAGTTAGCGGTTCGGATTCTTGGTTAATTTGGAAAAGCGTGGAGGGCGAAAAAAGTTCTCCACGCTTTACAGTTTTATAAACTCGGAAATAAATTTTAGACGGCTTAAATGGGGGCTTATGCCACAAATAGAAACAGTAAGAGTAAAAAACGGGGATAGCTTTGCTATAATTAACAAAGCAGATTATGACCCCGAAACAATGACGCTTTTTGACGGCGATGGTGCAAAGCCTAAAGCCAAGGCAAAAACTACAGCAAAAAAGAAAAGCGTGAAATAAATGGCTATAACTCTTTCAACTGACGGGTACTGTGAACTTGCAGATGTTCAAGCGTTGCTACAACAATATACTATAGATTCCAACAGCAACCCAAGTTCCACCCAAGTTGAAAATTTTATTAAACAAGATTTTGGCGAAATAAATGCAATACTTAGGTCAACCGGTTATTCCGCCCCCGTTCCACAACAAGGGGGTCAATTAGCTTCCGGCGGAACTATAAATTTAAAAAATAAAGCCAACTTAATGGATACCGTGTTAACTTTGAAGGCAAATACGGGTTCCTTGACCGGCTCAGTAAGGCGAGGGGATTTCATTATTATAGCAGGGGATAATCAACGCTATATGATAACAAGCGATGACATTGTTAATTCTGACGGTGAAATTACAGTTGAAATATCCCTTGGTGTAGAGGTTGAAAACAATGCTGACACGCAAGTAACTTATACGGCGGTTAATGACGGGGCTAAAATATTTAAAACTTTAAACGCATTAATGACAGCAATTAGAGTTCAAAATTCCGCATATAGTTCGGTCGCTCAAGGCGTTGATGAACTAACTGATCCGCTTATTGTTGAGCGTGACAGAATTATTAAAAACATACAAGACGGGCGTTATGACATACCGTCCGCCGAGGTGGAATCCGTGGCCGGTGGCGGAACGATGTATTTACTAAGGAGCTAAAAAAAATGGTTCGGGCTGATATTGCAAGCGTAGCACAAAGAATTCTTCCTGACGGCGTTAGGCCAAACAAAGAACAAATCGCTGAAATTGAAAAAGCTATTGAGGCGACGGCGGTAAATGTAAGCAACGACGCCACATATGTTGACTTGTTGGGTGCAAAATTAAAAAACGAAGACGATGCGGTTAAAAAATTACAAACGGCTTCCGAGCCTAACAAGCCAAAAGCCAAGGCAAAAGCTAAGGGAAAATAATGGCTATAAGCGTAAGCATTGAAGGTCTTGACAAGTTACAAATTACGAATGAACAGATGGGGTTATGGGCAAAGAAACCTTTTTCGGGGAAAGCGGCTTTACGCATTAAAGAAATTTTTGCAAAAGAAAACAATAAGGCTTTTAACTCAAAAGGCCGGTCTATTGGCGAAAAATGGAAACCTTTGTCACTTGGTTATAAAGCATGGAAAAGCAAGCGGTTTCCAAATCGGCCGTTATTAGTTTTAAGGGGAAATTTAAAAGCCTCTTTGACGAAAACAAATAGCCGGTTAATGATTTTTAATAATAGGGGGGGAAAGAAGTTAATTTTAGGAACAAGGGTTCCTTATGCTAACGCCCAAAACTACGGTTCAAGGCGAAGGAATTTACCTAAAAGACGCTTTGTTAAAATAACCCAAAAAACGGCAGACGCTTGGGCAAATGAAATGCGAAAAGATGTTGAGGTAGCTATGACGGGAAGTAAACGATGGCAGGGACGATAAACCCTCAAGATTCCGCCAATAATATTATTTCGGTTTTGTCAGGCAGTATGACCGCCAAGCTAAGTGCTTTAAATACTTCTTATGATGACGGCATTACGCTTGATAATGTTGATAGTTATTGGAGGGCACCGCAAGAAAATTACCCTAATAAAGTTAATATTGTAGTAGCTCCAATTTCAAGCGAGGTAGTAAATTCGCCGGAGCAAAGGCAACTTCACCAAATAAGCATTGAAGTAATTGTAACGGGGAGCCAATCGTCTTCAACTTACTCGGGAACCGAGTTGGTGACAATAAGGCTTTGGCGTACTTGTAGAGCGGTTCAAGAATGTATTAACAAATCTACGTTGTCAAATAACGTAGACCAGTGTTACATAAACAACTTAGACGCAAGTGAAATCGGCGTGGACGGTTCACGATTCGAACAACGAGCCGAAATCAATTTAACGGTTTACACATCATAAAGGAGAACAAAAATGGGTGTGGATAACTTTTCTTACGGCTCGGACTTAATTGGGTTCGTTAAAGCCGAATCATCATATGGGACGGCAGTAAAGCCGGCCGCAGTAGACGCTTTTAGGGCTTCAAGTATAACCCTCGGGGCACCCGTTGGGCGTGAGTTTCCAAACGACGTTCGGCAAACAAGAAGCCGAATTGAAAGAACTACAGCAAGAACGCCGGTGCAACCTTGGTCAGCGGAAGGGATTTTAAGGCCGTCCGGCACTGCCGGAACTGCTCCGGATATAAATTTAATTTTAAAGCAAGCCTTCGGAACTGAAACGGTTGCAGGGGGTTCATCTGTTACCTATTCGTTAAAAAAAGACATGACCGATTTGTCAATGGATGTGTATCGGTCAAACACTGATTTAGGTGAGGGCGTAACCGGTGCGGTTGTTCAAAATCTGGCCTTTAATTGGACGGGCGACAGTTATATAACATGGTCGGCCAGTGGTGTCGGCAAGGATTATATTCAAACCGGTAACACGTTGGCAAACGGAGCCGGTTCAAGTGCTACCGCCCTAATTGTTGACGATGCTGATTTTTTCACTACTTACTCGGTTTTGAGTGTCGGGTCAACGGACGATGTTCAAGTTACTGCCGTAAATTATTCAACTAATACGCTAACAATAGCTTCGTCGTCGTGGTCTGACAACGATGTTGTTAAACCATATTTCCCAAGCCCTACACTTGCCGGTGACCCATTGTTTGGAACGCAGGGAAGCCTTTCGTTAGACAACGGTTCAACAACAATAACTTCTTTAGGTGGAAGCGTTTCGGTTTCTACTGGAATAGATCTTTTAAATACTGAGTTCGGCGGTTCTTCTGCTACCGATGTAATTGTGCCGGCTTATCGTGAAGTGACGGGTTCAATAGATTTTTTAGTACGTAAAGACGAAGCCAATTTGTTTACAGAGTTTCGGCGTAAAGTTCAAAAAGACGTAGTTATAACCCTTGGAACTGATTCCGGCAAACGGTTGAAAATAAATTGCAATAAAACAGAGTTTGACCCAAGCCAGAGAGATTCGCCTGAAAGCGATATGCTTCGTTATACTGCTAATTTTGTAGCATTGGCAAGTTCGTCAGGCGATGACGAAATTTCTATAGTGTTTGATTAATGACGCATAACCTTGGGGTGCGGTGTCGGGTATGCGTCACCCGTCTTAAAATTTAAGAAAAGCATCGCATTCCTTGACGCAAAGGGGAAAGAATGGAACTTGGAATTGCTTGGTTTGTTTATACGCCGGTATGGAAAAACAATAGAGACTTGCCGGAGGAAGAACAACTTAGTTTAAAAATTAAAAGGCTCCGGCCAATAGACACGCTATACGAAGAAAATGAAAAAGATTTAAATAAATGGCGTGACGTGCATTTGAAAAAATACCTTGACGATGAGGAACACGGCCAACAAATAAAACAAATGCCTTTTGAAGTTTTAAAATTAATTAAACGCTTTGCAACACATACAAAAGATTTTAAGAATTTTTTATTTGACGGGCTTGAAAAAACTGACCCGATTGATGTTTTTTTAAACATTCCCAACCCTACAAATGACGACCAAAGTTCGTCGTTAATTATGGAAGTTATTAATGTGTTAGGGGAAACGGCTGAACTAACGGGTGAAGAACTAAAAAACTACGTGGCACGACCAGATGGTTCCACCTCGGCCAAGGGCGTGGATGCCTAAATTGTAGGCAAAGACGGAAGCCTGATATTTGCTTACACCCTGCCGGCGAAAAAAGGGCAGGGCTTTTAGGTGAAGAAGCGTTTTACGGATGTCCGGCTTTAAAAGTTTCGGATCTGAGTCGTGCAATTTTTGAAGTTCACAGTTTAGCCCATTCGGTTGAAGGGGCATATTATAAAAGGCATATTGATTATAATAAATTGATAGAATTGCCCTGCATAATAAAGCAAGGTTTCGATTTAATAGAAGACGAAGCCTTTAAAATTTTGAAAGAAACTAATGGCTCCACAGACACAACAACTAACAGTAGCGATAAAACTTAATGACCAGTTTTCTAAAGGTATGGGTGAAATTGAGAAAAAAGTCAATATCACTTTTTCCGATAATGAAAACAAAAAAGGGTCGCTACTTTCGGGGGTAAAAAAATCGACCGTTGCAATGGTTGGGCTTGCAACGGTAGGTCTTGGTGCTGTTGCCAAAGGTTTAACTTCAAGTTTTAATTCGGCTAAACAATTTGAACAAAGTATGGCCGACGTTGGGGCAATTACAGGGGCAACGGGACAAACTTTTGATGATTTAAGTAATTTAGCCAGAGAGATGGGGGCAACTACTTCTTTCAGTGCAACCCAAGCGGCCGAAGGAATTCAATTTTTAGGTATGGCCGGCCTTGGAACTGATGAAATTATGACGGCGTTGCCGGCTTCCTTGCAATTAGCTTCCGCCGGTAGTTTGTCCCTTGGAGAAGCCGCAGATATTTCGACCAATATTATGGGGGCTATGCGTTTAGAGGCCGATGACCTCGGCAGGGTTGTTGACGTTTTAGCTCAATCCGCAAGAAAATCGAACACCGATGTTCAGCAAATGGGCGAGGGGATGAAATACGTTGCACCTACCGCCGCCGCCCTAAAAGTTCCTTTAGAAGATACCGCTTCGATGCTCGGTATTTTGGCATCCAATGGGCTTCAAGCCTCGGTTGGTGGTACTAGTTTGAACGCCGCATTTAGGGCGATGGTTGCCCCGTCTGGTGAGGCAGAAAAAGCCGCCAAGAAATTGGGGCTTACGTTTGTTGATGCTGAAGGAAAAATGCTACCAATGACGGATATACTTACGCAATTAGATGACAACGCCGTAAGTGTAAAAGATCAATTCGAATTATTTGGTTCCGAGGGTGCAAGGGCAATCGGTATCCTGAGAGGTGCAGGGGTTGAAGCATTTACTGAGATGAACACGGCGATGTTGAACGCCGGAGGCACCGCCGAGGATATGGCGAAAACGAAGTTAGGCACATTTGAAGGTTCAATGAAACTGCTTAGTTCGGCAGTTGAGGAATTTCAAATTAGTGTAGGAAACCAACTACTTCCGGCCGCTACAAGTATATTAAACGATTTTCTTATACCGGTAATAAACAAAACCAATGAGTTTATTTCTGGCATAGGCGGTTTCCCTGCTTTGTTTGAAGGGCTTTTTAATGTTGTTAAAGGGTTCGGTGAAACTTGGTTTAACCTCGTTAAAAATGTACTTACTGATTTTTCTTTTGCGAAAGATTATTATACGAATTGGGCTAATATTTTTGGTCGGGTTATTACAATAGCGAAGAACGCTTTAGTAGGGCCAACGGGACGGGGGGGCTTGGTTGGCATTTGGGACGAGGTAGCGAATATAATGTTTGTGCCTTTAGAAAAGGCGTTCCTTGCCGTTTGGGATTTTGTAAAACAACCGGTAATAGATGGGATGAATTTTGTTTCTAAAGCCGTTGTTGACGGAGCCAATTCAATTATTAATGAGTTTAACGCCGTTGGTCAACATATTGGCTTAACAATAGACAAAATAGATTTTAGTCCCATTACCGTAGAACCGGCTAAAACTTTTAAAGAGCATTGGGAAGACGGTGAAAACGCAGTTTCTCAAGGGTTGGCAAATATTGGAAAAATAGCCAACGATATGGGGACGCAATTAAAAGATGACACAGACGATTTGTTTGTAGCAGTAGAGGCCCAAGGCGAGCTTGTCGGAAGCGTTATGTCTGACACCATGAAAAAGGGGCTTGATACTCTTAAGGGCGTTAATAAAGAAATAGTAAAAGAGACAAAAGACACTGGTGACAAAGCAGGGGATAACTTAGGTAAGGGAATTAAAAAAGGTATAGAAAAAAATGCACCTACACCAAAATTCTTAGAAGATAAAATAGCACTTGGAAAAAATTTATTAGGATCATTTGAAAAAAACTTTGGCGATTCAAATAAAGGTATCGGTGGAGTTTTGGGCGGTGCGTTTAAAGCAGGTTTGTCAGGCGGTTCATTTAAAGACATTATTGGGCAAGCCGCAACGCAAATCGGAACAATGTTAGCAGGGCCAATCGGTGGGCTTGTTGCAGGGGGTTTGACAAAAGTTTTTTCTGGTATTTTTTCTAAAGGCTCAAAAGCGAAACGAGCAATGGCAAGGGCCGACACAAATATTGGTCAACTTGAAGATATTTTTGCAAGGACAGGCGGTGATTTTGGCTTTGCCTCAGCTGAAGACGTTCAAGCTCTTGAGGGCTACAACACAAGGGGCTTAAAAGACGACCCAACTGGTTGGGCAATGGTTAGAGAGCTTGTAACTAAAGAAGGTTTTTCTTCAAGGAATGCTGAATTACTTGTGTTTAATATTCTCCCAAAACTTGCAAAAGGACACAAGCTACCTGCTAAGGAACTTCGATTCGTTAATCAGGCGTTTAGAAATTTAAGCGTTAGAAGAAAAGCAGGGGAGTTAATCGAAGAACAAAGAGTTGAGGACTACGAAGAATCTATTGAAGCTGATGCTGAAGCATTAAATTTGAAATTAGCGGCAGGTGGATATAATGGGATGGTTGGAAAGCCTACTATGTTTTTAGCAGGTGAGGCAGGGCCAGAGCATGTAAGCATCACCCCAAGCTCAAGGATGAACGGCGGTTTTGTTGGCGGAGGTGGTGGAAATAATCATTTCAGTTTTCAAGTTTCAGCTATCGACGCTAAGGGCGTTAAAGAGTTTATAGAAAATGACGCTAAGGAATTTATGTTGAACATCTTGCAAAGAGAGTCCCAACGGGGTAGGGCTGTCGTCTATAATACCGGTGTCGTAACCGACCCAAGCGTTTAAGGAAATATAAATGGCGAACGTAAGATTATTATATAATATGGATGATTGGGATGGGGCAAGTGTAACGGAGTCAAGTCAAGCCTCTACAGATCTTCAAGCGGAAAATGTTTTGCACGACCACATCGCTAAACTTTGGCGAACAACTGGCAAAGCGTCGGAGTGGATTCGTTTTGATTTAGGAAGTGCGAAGCAAATAAAAGTTTTTTCTATGTTTAGTTTTAATCTAACTTCTTCGGCTACCGTTACACTGCAAGCCAACGCTTCAGATTCTTGGGGATCGCCTTCTTTTTCTCAGGCATTAACTATTCCAACGGATTCGGATAGCAATGTTATTCAAAGGATAGTTTATTTCTTAGATCAAACTTATAGA
>CETC01023605.1_pt1 | contig 15455 bp, 2 predicted proteins | sample 326911 | NCBI WGS metagenome assembly CETC01 (sample SAMEA2622694, study PRJEB7988) | marine metagenome | isolation source: saline water (ENVO:00002010), including | reverse complement strand
ATTAAAATCTTTATTAATTACATAATAATCAGCATCATATAATCTAGAAGTTGCTCCATTTGGTGCCTGATTATCATTTCCATAATCATGACGATACATATCGTATCTAGTATCTTTAGTCCACTGAACTTTTCTTATAACTCTTCTAACATTATCTGTAGTAATTTTTTTACCAAAAATCATAGTATCTTTAGTATGATTTAAGTAATTAAAATTATCTGTTGGTTTTACTCTATCTTTACTATTCCATTCAGGATCACTAGAATTTCTACCAAAAGCTACTGTTGATCTTACTGCAGCAGAGGGATTTGATAATCCGACAAACACATAATAAGAGTTTTCGGAATTATTTACATCTCCTAAAAAATTACCTGCGTTATTGATTCTAAACTGGTCTGTTACAATTGCCGACATTTTCTATAGACTTTTTTTCTTTATTTATACCATATTAAGTTGAATCCTTTATAGCACCTGTTTCTCTAAGTCCAGCAGCTCTTCTTTGGACTCTAGGGAAGGTGCTTAATCCTGAATTGACGGTATTACCAGATACTGTGAGAGTAAGTGGATTTGTTGATGATCTTGTACCACCAGATAACTTACCCCAAGAGAATTTACCACAAATAGTGTTCTCTGTTGCAATACCAATAATTGAGGTGTCTGTTTTTACTCCTGCAACAAATTCACCCAAATTGCTACTTGAACTTAAAGAACTAACAATGTAAATATTATCAAAGAATGTTGTACCAACACCCACGGGTGCACCTGATGATATTATAGTAGAAGTCGCACCAGAACCAACCGCAGTATCATATATGTAAATTGGATCCCCATTTGCTAATCCAGTAAATGCTCCTGATCCCTTATCAAGGAAGAATTTTATAGTTGAACTACTAAGAACTGTTATTCCTGTTACAATTCCAGAGAAACCAAAAGCAGTAGTAAATCCTGTAATTGTTTCAAATGGAGTAACTGGAACTGGTGCTATAACATTAGGAACAGAAGAACTAGTATAACCAATTCCTGGATTAGTAATTGTAACTGAAGTTATAATTCCACTTGTTATGCTGCCTGTTGCTTCTGCAGTATTTGTATTAATACCTGTAGTAGGAACACCAATTGAAATAGATGTTGTTGCTCCAACATATCCACTTCCACCATCAGTAACAGTTATTGATTGAATTGTTCCAGCAACAGATACAACTGCATTAAGATTAGCAGATTGTCTAGTAATAGATTCATCTGCTATTAGAGCACTCACTTTTGAAGGACTATCATAGAAGAAATTATCAACAGTATCAAGATAAACTGTAGTATCCGCAGATGCCACATCTTTAATTATTCTTGCTTCTGGAAATACTAATGGTTCAATTAAAGGTCTAATCTTAGTAATTAGTTGACCAGCTATAAATTTATCAGATTTTTGTTTTATCCATCTAACAGGTTTAGAATTTAGATCGTTAATTCCTTGAGCAAAATAGAATTCAGTCTCAACAGTATCTGCAGTTGTTATTCCAACAACTGTTCTTCTGTTTTGATCTTGATCTGATACAGTGTTACTTCCTAATATTTGAAGTTCATCACCAGTTTTAATTGATTCATCAACATCTACAAAAGTGATATCAACATCTGATCCTTTATAGAAGAAAATAGATACATCATCTTTATCATCTGGTGCTTCGGTGAATTGGAATCTTGTTCCACCATTAAAGATATAAGCTTCTCCAGGATTTTGTAAAACACCATTAACAAATATTAATAATAATGATTGCATATCAATATTTGATCCTTTTTTAGGTTGGAAAGAAACTAATTCTCCTTTAAAGTTTAATGGGAATACTGTTCTGGTTCCATCTTGAAGTTTTGAAATATTATCAATATAATCAAATTCACCAACATTCCAAGAACAGAAAGTATCCGTAAATACTTCATTTACGGTAAATTGAATTTCTGATAAAGGTGAAGATAATGACTTATCAGTAACTAATCCAACAGGCGTAAATACGTCACCTTTTCTAAATCCATATCCACTTCTAGTTGTTTCAAATGATTTTACTTCAAATAAAGTAGAACCAATACCAGTGGTATTACTACCACCAACATCTATGGTTAATAATAATCCAGTTCCAGTATCTGTTGTAGCACCAAGACCCACTCTTGAAACTCCTGTTACGGGTAGATTTTCGTATCTTGGAGATGGAGGCATAATAACTGGATTAATATATCCAGTTCCACCACCAACAACAGTGAAACTTAATGATCCACCAACACCAACTGTTGCAGTTATATTAGCACCAGTTCCAGCTCCACCACCAGTTCCAACTCCAACCATGAAATAATTATCAGTTGCCTCAAGAATATTTAAATCTGTATTATAAGCTGGATCTGTTGAACGTGGATATGCATGATCAGTACTATGTGCATCTTTATCGCAAGTATATACTAAAGAATTTGTTGCTATACGAATCTTATTAGCAGATCTTTTAACACCACTAGGAGTAGCACTTACAAATGTATGAACACCTATATTTGATGATGGGATAGTTTGAAGAACATTAATCTCAAATTGATTACCTCCAGTTACATTAAATATTGGTAACCATTTACCACTTACGGGATCTGTTGTTCTAGGATATGAGTGATTAGTAGCATGTTCATCTTTATCGCAAGTAAATGTGAAAGAATTATTATCAAATTTTACTAATTGATTATTTGCTAAAGTTGGTGATGGTGTTGAATTAAGTTTCACAGTCATAATACCAACATTTGGGTCATATACTGTCCCTGTGGTCGCTGTATAAGAATCTGATGTTATGAGATTATGGTTATTTTTTGTAATGGTTACAATACCTGTAGATGAGGTATAAGGAGCATCAATAGGTGTAAATGTAGTATCTGCTCCAATTCCACCATTTTTAACAGTTATAGAATTAGGGCTAGAACTTTTAAATCTATGATCATATGCTTCATCAATAACATCAATATTAAAAATACCGTTTCCTGAGGTGCTTAATCCAGATCTATATCCAGATCCGTGAAAATCTCTTGTGCCTACACCAACAGCAGTTATGGTTCCACTAGAATTAGTGAATGCTGTTACTGCTGCACCAGCTAAAGGTGCATATCCTAATCCACCACTATATCCAATAGAAATAATTTGTCCAGCTCTAGGTAATTGATTTTGATTAACATCAAATTCATTTATTATTTGAGTTCCATCTGTAGAAGAAATTCCACTAAATACAAAACTTGTTATTCCTGCAGACTCACTAAAATCATAATTGTTTAAAGGATTTTGTTCTGTGGTTGGTCTTTGGAATATACCATTAATGGTTAAGAAACTACTACCAGTTGTAAGACCAGTTGTATTTACTCCAGATATTGAAGTTCTAAATGTTTGTGCTATACCAGTAAATTCATGTGATACATCATCAAAAATAGCATTAGATGAATAATCTTGTCTTAGGAATACTCTTCCAGTAAAAGATGCTCTACTTGGAACACGATTAGAATCATTCTTTTCAGTAACATTAGTTCCTCTAGGTGGGTTAGTAAAGAAAATACTATCACCAACTATATTGTATCCACCTTTAAATAATCTGACAGAAGAACCATCGGCATGAGTAGATGATGTAGAACCAACAGATGCCCTTGTAACGTCTATTAAATTTAAAGATCCAGTATTAGATATTGGACCAACACTTGTAGTTCCAAATCCAACATTATTAATCCTTACAAATTCATCATTTATTTTTAAAATATCATTAGTTACAATTGACGTAATTCCAGATAATGATATTATTGAAGTTGTAATTGAAACCTGACCACTAATATTATTTGCTACAGTGGTTGTTATAGGTGTAAATGATAATGGAGATTGAATAACATTATCAAGTGTAATTAACGCTTTTTCATTTTTCTTAAACATCTCTAATTTATGTCTATTTCCAGATCCTATGTTATTGAAAGTAACAGTAGATCCTCCTCTAGTCGTTGATAATCCAAACACATTTGAATTAGTTGTTCCTGAAGAAAGAGATACATAAACTTCACTGGGTAATGGATTCCCATCTGACATTACTAAAGATGAAGCACTAACACCCTCTAAAGATGATCCAGGTTCGTATATTAATCTTTCATTCCTATTAAAGAAATTGTTTTCAATTATAAATTGACCAGTAACGGTATTAAGACCAACCGATGGATTAAAGAAATTAGCAAATATAAAGTTATTATTACTTCTTAATCTAAAGGAACCTACACTAGATCTATCACCATTTAAAGAATTAAATTGTAATAATGATAAGGACTCTATTGATTTACCATAAGTTAGAGATGGTGCAGTATTAATTAAATCTAACGCAGTATTAATAACTTCATTATATGATTGAACTTGTAAATCACCAACTCCTATGAAATTAGAATCAGGATGGAATTTTAAATTAAGATCGGTTCCACTAAATTCTGTAGAAAAAGTTCCAATTCCAACATCTGTTCCAATAGATATAAATGGATATTGTGTGATAAAACTATTAGATCCATCATGAGTCATTAAAACTTGATGAAGAGCACTAGTTTGACCTATTGAAACCCTAACAATACTCTTAACTGTCGTATCTTTTGATGTGGTAAATCCACATATAGTTGCTGTAGATCCTATACTTACAAATTTAGATTCTAATCTAGCTGAGTTTTCAGATCCATCTGATTGCTCATCTAATTTAAATCTATGAGTTCCAATGCCAGATGCTGTTGTACCAAAACCAACAATCTTAGATCTAACTAAAACTTGATTGGATCTATCATTTTCATAGTTTAAAGATAAAACTCCAGAATCAATTTCTGATGTAAATGTTCCTATTGAGTTTCCAGTATTAGTTTCTAATGAATAATTTGAAATATAAGAATTTGTTCCATCATGTGTTACATATAATTCTATTACATTATTTTCATTTGCAGTATCATCTTTTACCGAAATAGTAGCAAAATAAGATTCTATGGTGCTAATGTTGGATGATATTATAGTTGAAGTGCTAGAAGCAGAAACATTAGTATTGTTTCCAGTTAGACTAACAAATCCAAGATCAGTTACTCCAACACCAACTCCTGTTAAAAATCTATTTTCCAAAATTTTGATATCAAGATCATTATTGAAAACATCGACTGGATTAAATTTCAAGTTATAATTATCATCATCATCTTTTTCTCCAATAATATCTACTATTTTAAATTGATTATTAATAGAACTTTTCTCAATCGTATAGATGTCCTTATTGATAAAATCAACAGATGTTATTATTTCTGTGACCTGAAGTGTACTTGTGGTTTGTGCTATTCCAGTGCTAGGTAAAGGAACTTTAGTTTGAATTAAAAATCTATTAAAGGAGTCTGTGATTGACAGTGTACCATCAGTTTTTGCATTATTAGAAGAATCAGAAAATAGTGTACTGATATCATCTATCTGTACGGCATTATTAGTATTACATTCAAAGAAATTAGCTAGTTTTTTATTTTGGAAATTAATAAATTTAGATCTTTTTGGATTAGATAAAATATTAACATCTTTTACTAAATCAAAATTATCGATTGCATCAACTCTATTTTCAGATGATAAATCTCTTATTATTGTTGATGAATCAACAGATATTGTTGTACCTACACCAACTGAAGAAGAAATTCCAACATCAGCAAAGTTTTTAAGACCAGTTGTATGTAGTAATTTATTTACAGGACTTACTAATTTAGTATATTCAATAGGACTCTGAATAGTGTATGATAAATTTTGATAATAATCATTATCGGGCAGCACCTGATAATCTTCATTTAATTTTCCAATATCATCAGACCAACCTTTTTCTTTTTTGGAGGAGTAGTCTACTATAAATTCTCCTTTATTTTGAAATAAACTATTAATTGTTGCTACTGATCCAGTAAATGCACCTTTTACTTTATCATTGACCTTTAAATTAAAACTACCAACAATTTTTATATAATTATTTGATAATTTATTTAATACAAGATCGACTCTTTCAAATGGTAGATTATTTCTAGAAACTAAAATATTTTCACCAACACTGAATGGTGAAAGATCTGTAGTAATATCAAATTTAGGATAATTATTAAAATTAATTACAGATCCAAAAGTTTGAAGAGTTTTAGCTAATCCAGGATTTGTTACTAATCCATTCAAATTAATTTCAAATTTAAATGGATTTGGATTAGATCCTCCTATAACTCTAGTTACTGGATAAAATTTAAATTGATTATTTGGAGAATTAAAAGTATTTCCATATTCATTTTCAACATTTTCAACAAACAAGGTATCTCCAACTTTAAATGGTGCAGAGGAGAATCCTAAAATAGGAGTTGCTAGTGTAAATGTTACTAATCCACTTAAGGTATCCGTAACAATCGTACCACCAATTGCAATATTGGTTATCTGTACTCCATTCGTATTATCTGTAGAAAATATTTGAACTTCTCCAACTCCTCTTGGAGGTGATATGATATCAACTGAATTGATTGATTGAGTTGCTTGACTTAATTTTGCTTCTAAAGAACCAGTGTTTACAACTTCTTTAGATTCTGTATCTACAACGATTAAAGTGGGAGGTGTTAAATAATTTTTTCCACCATCTGAAACATTTACGGAAGTAATTTTATCAGAATTTTTTATTGTTATTACTGGACAAACATTCGCTAGTGGTTTTAATGTTTTATCCGATGAATATTCAAAACCAATATTTATTATCTCAGTATTTTCAATTTGATTACTACTGGTAGAATCTGGTAGGATTTTAGCATTAATTCCTGTAGTAGATGCAACACTTACAAATTTTGGTAATGCTTTATATCCTTCACCACCAAAATCTAAACGTACATTATTAATTGAACCTCTTTCTGTTTTTGAACTAGTAGAATATTCTAGAGTGTTTGTATTATCAGAAGTGTATAATAAATTTTCTGGTTTAACACTTAATCTAATATCAAAGGTTGTTTCACCAATTCCTACAATAGAGTAATCTCTATTATATTTACTGTTCTCATAAGATATTTTGGATCCATTAGCAACATCAACATCAGATGTGCTTATAAAACCAGATTTTTCAACATTATAGAATAAATTCTGCGGATTAGCAGAAGAATAATTTAATGTCAGAGAAGCAGTAGATGTAACTCCAATTGTTCCAGATGTAGAAACAACATTAATTGTAGTTGCTCCTGTAGAAATAAAATCATTATCAAAATTTTGATCTTGATAGATTTTAAAATCTAAATTAGATAATGATGAGTCTGATAGATCAAAAACTAAATTATTATTTCTTGTTACCGAAATTGGTGGATTAATTAAAGATAATGTATGAGTTGCACCAATGGATATTATATTTACAACTTTTGGTGGTATTATATTTGAGTTATATAAAGTTTCTGCTAATTTTATTTGATTATCATCAATTTTATAAACAAAGTAACCTCCAGTTTCTAATCCACTAGCCACCTCTACAGCATCATAATAAACTTTATCTCCCGTTTTTAATCCATGAGAATTTAAACTTATTATATTCGTAGATGTATTGATTCCAGTAGAAGAAAAACCAATTTCATTTATTAATAAACTATCAATTGTAGATTCATATTTAACTCTAACAGAAACAGAAGTTCCAATACCAACTGATTGATTTGGTGCTATATTTAAACTGATAGTATCTCCTGCAGATAAACTATGGGATGTTGTTAGAGTAACTTTTGAATTTATTCTCTCTAAATTACCAGTTACTTGTGCAAAATTAGATTCAAATGCATATTCAAAATCATTATCTCCATTACTTCTAAAGAATAACCCATTAGTTGTTGTTAAACCTACTTGAGTTGCAATTCCAATAAAATCTTTTGATTTGTTGATTGCAAATACAGTTTGACTACTTCCAGATAAAGGTAAACTGAATATACTACTAGAAGGATTGTTAGAAACTAATATGGATGATCCTCCAGAAGGTGGTTTTTTAAATGTTATTTCTTGTCCAGTTTTAAATGGGTGATTTGGTAAAAATATACTTGAATCAGGAATAGATACCTGTCTTGAAGTATCTCCAACGGATACAGTTACTGCTGAAGAGAAACCAACTGTAGTTACTAACCCTATAGACTCTCTAGGGTTAAAATAAACTACATCATTTATTTTAGACTCAAATGAAGCAGTTTTAAAGTTTATATCAAATGAATTAGGAATTAAATTTACTCTTGATGATAAAGTATGTGCTGTCCCTGTTACACCCCTTTTAACACGTAAAATATTTCTATCATCAAACTTATTAAGAACTAATAACTTTTCAGTTCCTATTCCAATACTACTACCAACAGAAATAACATTTGTCTGATATACGTAAATATCAGTTATTACTCCAGCAGTTGCATTTGAAGAAACTTCTTTATATAAAACTGTAGATTCAGATGTAATACCAGATACTATTTTATTTCCTGAAAGAGGAAGTCCATCCAAAGATGAAATATCTGTTGATAATCCAGATATTTCTAAATTATTTCCAACTGATAGTTGATGAGTATTTGGAACAAAAACAGAAACTATATTTTGATTTTTATGAGTAAAGATTACATTATTTAAAGATTCAAAAGAAGTATCTACGTTAAATATGGGTTTACCATCTAATTTGGACACAGAAGCACTTATACCACCTCCATCTGTTCCACTATTATCAAAAGTTACAGTATCACCAATATTATAATTTTCACCAGATTTAATGATAGTTAAAGAATCTACTTTACCCTGAGATACTGCAGTAACTTTTGTCAATTGTGGTAGTAATTCATCAGATTCGACAATAAAGTCATTATCAGCAAATTTATCTGATAGTTTATATGGAAATGTATTTCTAACTAATTTTGAATTATTAAAATTAAATGATTGTGATAATGTATTACCAGTATCTAATGTTTCTGGTATTGATCTGTAAGTATGACCAATAAAGTATGGAAACTTTGGTTTTTGAGTTACTGTGTCTATTCCTACAAAATAAGCATAAACACCATTTGGATATTCTGGAGTTTTACTAAATCTACCATTATGCTGATCTAAATCTGTTGTAGATGTTGGTGTATATGAAAAATCATCTGCAAAAAATCCAAGAGGGAAATTTAAATCCGATCTGTTTTCAATTGTAGAATTTATAGAATATCCTGTTTCTAGTATTTTTATACTAGAGTTAATATCTAAAGGATCGCTATATCCAAATGGACCATAAATTGGATTTCCATCATAAGCCCATCCAACTATAGGAGAGTGATTAGCATTTGTTTGTCCAAATTCTTGTCCAAATTCACTTTTTCCTATCTGAGTAGAATATCCAACAACAGAATATTTTAATCCATTATTAGATGCAATCAATTTTTCATTAGAATATTTTGCATTGTATGCTATGGTAGTATCATCATTAGAATCAATAGATTGAATATTATTTAAATGCAATTCGTTAATTGATACATTAAATACTGCATTACTTCCTCTTGGGATTACGTTTATTCTTGTGTTGTCAAAAGTATAATTAGATCCACCATTTATAATTACAACATCAATAATTTTTAAAAATGTTTGTGAATTTTCATCTCTATCAACAACTGCCCTTAATTTTGCACCTACACCATCTCCAATAACTTTTAAATCGGGTGTAGAATGATATTCATCACCACCATCTTGAATGTTTACCTGTGTTATTTTTCCATTATCTATTAATACACTTAATGAAGGAGTTATATTTTTACTTGGTCTTGTTGTTCCATTTTTAACTACTATATTCGGTTTATTTTCATAATTTATAATATCGGTTCTTCCATAACCAGATCCTTTATCATACAAAGATACATCTATTATTTCTCCCTGTACTACTGGAGTTATAACTATTTTCTCAGATGTAGAAACAGAGTATAAAGCATCTACTGTAATTTGAATATCAGGATATTTAAATAATTGATATCCAGTTCCTTTAGATTTGAAAGAAACATATTTTCCACTAATAAAGTTTGAATTATCAAATAATGTACCAACACCAACATTAGATACTCTAAAATTATTATCATCAATTTTAATAATTTTATATTGAGTTAAAGTGCTTAAACCAGTTATTGATTGTGGTGTTGTAGTACCCAATCCAACATGTGGTTTATATTCAACTATTTCACCATTAGAAAAACCATGATTATTAAAGGTAACTATTGATTTTTCTGTGGATATTCCTGTAGATGAACTGGCAAAAACTTTTCTATTTAAGTAAGGTTTTCCTGATTGTATGACTCTAACACCAGTTAAATTATTTTTAGCATCTTTTATTCTAAATTTATGAATACCATCTTTTGCAATATTAGTAAATCCTATAGTATTAATACCACTAACATAATCATTTTCAGATCTGAAGAGTCTAACTGTTGATAATCCTATAACCTCTGGCCAATATGGTTGACCATCTATTAAAAATTCATCATTTGATACATTACTACCTTTAAAACTTCCTATACCTAATTGAGTGTTTTTATTTCTATCATAGATTAATATTTGACCAGAAACTAAATTATGGGGTTTTATAAAAGTTAGAGTTTCACTATTAGTATCAATTCCACCACCAAAAGCACTTGTTACTCCACTAAATTCTAAAACTCTATTTCTTCTTGAAAGGATCGGTTGTAATATAGCTTCCCCACTATTTCCACCAGTTATTTTTATAGAAGTAATATTTTCAATATCAAAATTTTGTTGATCAACTAATATTTCTCTAATATCACCACTTATAACAGGACTTACTAGTGCTGGTGTTGATCCTGAAGAAACTATATCTATTAATGGTGGATTAATAATATCATAGTTAGTTCCAAACCCAACACATGAAAAATTACTTATTGAACCATAAAAAATACTATCTCTAGATCTACCATTTTCAATTTCGGTACCATCCTTTAACATTCCTACTGAACCAGGAATTGTTTTTACATTTTTACCTAAATTTTGTTTAACATCTATTGGAAATTTCTTTAATAATTTTTGTGACGTAATTTTTTTATCGTAATGATCAGCTAAAATAAAATTATGTTGTGTGTTTGTATCTTTTGGAACACCAAACTCAATGAAAGAATTTGATGCAATAAAAGCAGGTGACTGAAATAATTTTATTTTATTCTTTGTTCCATCTACATTCTTTACAAAATAAAATCCTGAAGATATACCAACCAGTGGATTTGATTTAGGTTCGTAAAATATCTTATCTCCTGTTATAAACGGAACAGGATCGTCAAACGCTATTGTTGAATATTTGTCAGTTATTGTATTTTTATCTTGTATTGTGTCGTTTTCAACTACTGAGGAAATACTAGATATACCAATATTTTTAGTAATTTGATATGATGGCAGTGATCCACTCGCAACATATAAATTTTCATCGGATTCATTGTATACATTTTGAACATCTGATGTTAAATCTGCAAATTCAAGAAGATCGTTAGCACTAGACGCTGTTTTAAGAACTCTTCTAATTGAATATTGAGTTGAAATTCCTAGATTTTGTCCATTATCTGATATTTGTTTATTAAGTGTTACGGTGTTATTTTGTCTGGATATACTGCTAATTATTGCAGTATCAATAACTCTTCCTAAAGAAAATGGATCACTAGTTTTCTTTATAAATTGAATCGTATCACCTTTTTTTAAACTTGAGTCTTCAATTGTTGACCTCAATTTAAAAGTTGATATTTTACCACTAATTGTTTCTTCAGTATCATAAGTGCTAGATGTATTGTAAATCCAAGAATTTGCAAATATTTCTTTTTGAGTTTTATCAATATTAGGATTTTCAATTAGTTCTCCAATACTTTTAACAGTAATTGTTTCACCTTCTAAAGAAAGTTTATTACTAGCGGAAGGAACAAATTCTTTTAAAACTCCAGTTAATCTCAATTCAACTTTTTTAGTTAAATCTCCATCTTCAAATCCAAAAACATTATCGTCTGCAATTAGATTATCACCTAAAGATATATCACTATCAATATTAGAACAATTTAAAAATTGATTTACAGTTTTGTCGGTATACTGAATATTAGTATTAAATCCGCAAATTACAGTACCAGTTGCACCAAAACCAATAGTAGAATCAACTGTTATGACTTTTGAATTTTTACTTATATCTTTAACAACTTTAGTTTTACCTGTTACATCAAAAATTCCAGTTATAAATTCTTCGTCATTAAAACCAACAAATATATCCAAAATAAAATATTCACTTGAAGTAGATATTCCACTTACTCCAGTTAATTGCTCAACCTCAGAAATTGAAGCAGTAGTTTCTGAATCTGTCGATCTGGTTATTGTTTGTCCTTGTAATTTTAAAGGATTTCCAGATAATTTCTCTGCTACTATTCTTTCACGTCTTACGTATCTTGCCGAAGATGGTTTTACTAAGTATTTTTCTAGATCAATTACCTTTGGATTTACTCCATATAAAATATTAAATAAAATTCTAAATGATTCTTCTGTACCTTTTGCTTCATAAAAGGTTCTTGCTTCTTTTATAAAATTATTTACATCTAATTCTGATACAAAATCAGAGTTTTCTAATCCAGGTGTAAATACAATTTTTAATTTTTTATAAAATTCTTGTAAAAATAATGCACTTAAATTTTGTACTTTAGATCCTGTAACATGAGTTCCTGCAGAAGAGTCTGAAAAAATTATCTCTGATGGATTATTAATATCTCTATATGATGTTATTCCACTGAATCCACGCTCACATCCAGTAAAACTATTTGTTGTACTTCCAGTATAAGTTATAATTTCATCGCCAATCTTTAAAAGACCATATTCATTTGGATATCCTTTTGTAGATGTAACTGATATAGTTTTATCTGCAGTTCCAATGCCAACTGAAAGATTAGTATACCCTTTAATAACTTCGGGTGTTAAGTTATCTAATTTTAAATACTGATCAAGATTATCTACTAAGTCTATAGGACCACTAGTATATTCCTGAGAAATATAATATTGTTTTAAAAAGTCTGCAGTTTTTGGACTTTCAGATAAAATAAATTCTGGGAGTTGATTTTCAATTATTTGTTGAACTTTAACTCTTTTATCAATACCAGTGCTTATCATATTATCCCCTTATTAATTCTCCGTTTGTGTAACTTGATGTAACCTTAAACCCGACACCAGATATTTGATCACCTGATGAAATAGTGTCCTTAACCATATTTATCGTGCTGTCAGCAATGTTAAATTTTAGGTATAAATCCTGAAGTCCGATAACATCATTTGATTCTGGGAAAGCTTGAATTTCTATAATATTATTTTGTCTTTCTGTTGAGGTTATATTAATTGTTGTTAAATTAATCTCACCTTTTATATAATCAACAGTTCCTGCATTTTCAACGATAACTATTCTTTGATTGTTAACACTCTCTCTTCTAACAATAGAGATAACTCCTGTTTTTTTATCAGTATTCGGAGTGTCTGTGAAAAATACAGTTGAAGATTCGCCAGATATTGTAAATCCAGTGCTTTTAATATTTAAACCCTCAGGTTTAACGTTAAATTGATTACCAAAACAAATTTCATATTGTGCAAATTGATTTATAAGTGCGTTTAAATTTCTTCTAATTCGTATTCTTGTTATATTTGAAGTTATAGAGTCTTCTATATTATCAATTACAGTCAAAACTTTACTATATTTAAATCTACCACCAAATTTATTAATTTCAGTAGATTTAGAGTATTTTGTTAGACCATTAATTACATTTGTTTTTAATCCATCTATATCTTTAACCTTTGAGGAGTTATAATAGATGAAAGATTCCAATTCAATATGAAGAATTTTAAGATCTAGTATCTTTTGATTAATTCCTGTTAAAGAATAGTTTTTTAAATCTGATAAAATTCTATTTTTGTCAAAATCTGATACAAAATCACCATTTTGAGGTTTTATTGTAATAAAGACAGTTCCAAATTGAGGTGGATCAATTTCTTCTCCACCAACTACTGAAACACTTTCAGTATTTGGATAAATTTGTTGTATTATTGCCTCATAATCTCTTGCTGTAACCGCCCTGTACTGTGATGAGTAAAGTCTAGGTGCAAAATACTTAATAGAGTCTATAGACTCAATATCACCGCCATTAGAAGCACCTGAGATCACTCTTACAGTGGGAGTAGTAGTTAAAACAGCAGAAGATCCATTAGAAGTTTCTATCGTTCCTGCAAATGAAAACGATGATGGACCATTACCATCTTTTCCATCAGTGATTATGTAACTAACATCTATAGTTTTTTCATTTTCTAATTTTCTACCAAAAACACCATCACCAAAGAGAAGTTCATATCTTTCATCTTGAACTTCTTGAAGTAGAAATGTTGATGATGTTGATTTAATGTTTAAAATATTATCTACTTTCGTATATAACACTCCTTTGTCTGCTTCTTGATTACTATCTCTTACAAAAACTACAATTGTTGATGTATCGATAGATGGGTTGTCTAATATAAATCTTTGATCTAAAGATCCATCAACGGTAAATGATTTTTTTAAATATGTACCTTGTAAAACTTCAATCGAACTAAAATTAGCTGTATATCCTGTAACATTATTATCGGTATCAAATATTGTTGTTGTAGTGGTAGTTATATCCTCTGGAATCGAAAATGTATATGTTATGTTATTACCTGAACCAATGCATACTAGACCTGCTTTGAGGGTCACTGAAGAGGGTTGTGTTGTATCTGCAGATGCAATATTTATTATATCTACAGTTGCTTTTGCTGCAGTTTTTGATCTAGGAACATATCCAATGTTTCTTGCGAGTGAAACTACATTTTCTCTTACTGTTGCAGAATCTAAAAACGACTCATTAACAACCAAATTGGAGTTAACAGCAGTTATGTAAGTATTATACGCTAAAGTATCAATTAAAACTGAAAAATTAGACCCTTCAAAGTCAAAATCACTAAAATCTGAGTTTGCACGTAGATAATCCTTTATCGACGTTTTTATTTGGTCAAAATCTAAGTTTGAAAATTTAGTAAATGGCATATTATCTTGAGGCTTCTAATATGAACTGGAATGCTTGTGAAGGAAACTGTTGTCCAACGATATCAAAAAATATATTTACTTCAAATTCGTTATCATCGGGTCTAGGAATGACTTCAATTTCTAAATTATCTACTCTTGGTTCGTAATTTTCGATAGTAGTCTGTATTTGTTGTTGTATAACAGATGCAGTACCAAAATCAACGAAGTCAAAAAGACTACCTCTTATGTCTGTTCCCAAATTTGGGTTAAAAAACCGTTCTCTGGGTATAGTTTGCACTAAATTTCTTACAGATCTCTTAATTGCGTTCGCATCTTTGATGACTGTAAGGTCTCCTGTGACTGGATGAGGTTCAAATGATAAGCTAATATCCTTAAATGACC
>CETC01056169.1_pt1 | contig 15473 bp, 24 predicted proteins | sample 326911 | NCBI WGS metagenome assembly CETC01 (sample SAMEA2622694, study PRJEB7988) | marine metagenome | isolation source: saline water (ENVO:00002010), including | reverse complement strand
GGTGCACTAACCTTTTGTTTTGCTTTTTTAGCACCGTCATTCCATAATGTATTTAAGGCATTATTGGAACTTTGATGTTTGTAGTTTGTAGGAAGAGATTTCATACCGTTCCATTTTTCAAGTAGATATTCATCTCCACCTTCAGGAGCACCAAAATAAAACCATGTCTCCCTAGAGTATTTTCCATTAGACTCATACTGTAAGATATAAACCTGACGACCTAAACAGTCAGCAAGTTCAGTTCCTGCAATAGTTCCATCGTCATTTAATTCTATTTCATTAGGTTTTTTACCTAATACTGTTTCAAGGAAACCACATACTTTCCAACTTCCACTTGGAGTGTCGTTTTTTTTAGTGCTACCCCAATCCAGCAAAGTTTTACCATCTTTATAATGTTTTCCACCTAAATAGAATTTCTTAGGGTATTTAGCATAATGAGATTCACCTTCAATATGTATATTACAATCATTCCATTCTGAATCTGAATTTTCAGCTTTTGTAATTGTAATTAAGTCAATATAAACACCTTTAGGGTATTTAGATGAGCCGTTAGATGAACCATTACTACTTTTACTATTTGCGAATTTCATTTAATTCTCCTGTAGTTTATTAGTTGTAATAAAATGGTCTACTTCTAAATTGGTCCTATTATCTATCGCTAACCATTTTAGAGCTTTATTCTTTTTATCTTTTGACATTTCAGAATTTTCGACAAGCTTAATTGTCTTATTTCTTTTTGCCATTGTTATCTGTCTGTTATTGACAATACCAGCTTTTACATCAGCTATTAAGATAGTTGCCATTTCTTCAGTAACACCTTCCCATCCAGCATCTTTCATCGCTTTTAATCGTTCTTTATCTTCTTTATTTGCCAAATTATCTCTCATTAATGCATCTAGCTTTACATTCTGGTCTACAGTAACACCACCAGGTTTAGGTCTATCACCATTTAACAGAGTTTGTTGAGGACGTTGAAGTTCTTTAATGTCTTCATTCATCCATAGTTCAATGCCAAACCCAGTTAAAGTTGAAACACCTTTTGCTAATGCTCTGCGATAAGTGTTTTCCATTTCAGCAGAATTTGGATTCTGTACTGACTGATTTCTATTATCACGAACAGCAAGATATTCGTCATGTACATATGAATCACCATCTTCTGTTTCGTATGTTATTTTGCAATGCACAATTACAGAACCATCTGGTTGCATAATACCAGCAAATGGTTTATCTCCATATGTGTACATTATCCATTCGTGTCTAGCTAAAGGATATAATGATTTTAAATTATCCCAGCAAACAGACCATGAGAGGTAGGAAGCCTCAAAGCTTCCTCCCCCAATGGTTTCTACGAAAGGTTTGTAATCTGCGTCTCGTAAATTATAAGCGAACAGATTTCTTTCTTCTTCCATATAACTCCTTAGTTATAGCTTATTGTAGTGTTGTTTGAAGAATGCTTTGCCATTGCAGTAGCTATTCTGAAAGCATTCATTTTATCACGATGAGAAGCACCAAACTGTGTACCTTTTACCCAGTCTTTATGGTTCTTTTCGTGGTCGTGGTATTCCGTTATGGCATTATAAGCATCCCATAAGGTTTCACCTTTATTTCCTTTCCCATTGTAAAATAGGTCAGTAATCTTTTCGTAAGTTGGTTTTGCTCTATTACGAACAAAAATACCCATTTCTGGAATAGATTCTTTATGTCTATTCTTCAACCAAGGCATTACAGCTTCGATATACATTGTTAAAGAAGCAGATGTCATTGGAACTTCTAAGAATCGGTTCATATCGTCCATAGCTTTTGCTACATTTCCCTGATGTTCGTCTAACTTATCTGTTAGTTCTTTCATCCGTGAATTAATAGAAGAGGTATGCCTAAGCTTATACTCATAGCCACCTTTCTTCCCTAATGCCCACGTTAATGTGTTTTTACACACCACACGGATAGAAGTATCACGAAAACAACTACCAGACGACCCATCGTGAGATGTATGCAACAAGACAAAACCTTGTATCATATCATCACCAATTTGAAAAGTATCAGGAGTCCTTGCAAGAATCCATACTTTCTTTCCTTCGTCAATCACACCAGCAGTTTCCAACTTATATCCATAGTCTTTTATCACCTCAAATGGTGCAAAAGCATCACGGTTCTGCAAGACTTCATACTTTTTACCAACATTACCTATTGGTTTACCTGTATCAGAACGAACTGTTACAAAATGTCCAGTTTTTCCATGATGATTAGAAGCTTCGTATAATTTTCGTAATTCTTCATCATCTTCTAATGCAGTTCCACCAAACTTCATATCCCAATGGTAAAAAGTAGGTAGTTTACGTACTTCAAAGTTCATACCAGATAACTCTAAAGCTTCTTCTATCGTAGGAACTTGTTTTAACGGTGTTCCTAGACCGTGCCAGGGGGTTTCACCCAAATAAAACATATTCTCAATTAGATGAGCCATTTTGTCTTCCCATTGCTACCCAGAATAATTCTGGAGTTAATCGTTTAAGATTTCCTTCTACACAGCGTTTCGCCATTCTTTGTGCAAAGAAAACCATTTCTTTTTCTATCATATCTAGTGTACCAGCACCCAACTGTATGCCTTTATTTCTAAATATCTTTTTTATGTTGGTTTGTGTAGCTCTATTCATTCAGGTATTATATCCTCTGGGTCTACAAACCCATCATGAAATATTTTAACTATTTTGTTAAATTTTGAAGAAACACCAACTACTTGGTCTATATACACAGGCATCCAATCGTGATATGCACCACCAAATGCATTTACATTTATTTTATAAGCCATCTCAGTTTGTATATCATCCCATAGCATAGCATATTTAGAATCAAGACTAACTAAACCATTTTCTTGGTCTTCAAGTCTTGCACATCCAAAATATCTATATAAAGGTAGTTCTGTGTTTTTTAAAGTTTTTTCTATGGTACTTCTTTTTAGTATTTCAGCAGTTAAATAAATCGTAAGGTCTAAAGCTTCTTCAAGAGATTCTTTAGTCCAGTCACGACCATCATGTACATCCAACTGCTCGTTGTATTCTCGTTTTCCTTTTTCTAATCGTTCTTCAATTAGATTGACAATCTGTTTATTCATTATGATTTCCTCGTAAGGGTGATACGCCCCCTAAAGTAGTTTGGGTAATGGAAGTGAGGGCGTATCTGGGGTGCTCTTCAAGAAGAAGCATATAAACGGTTTCTAGCATAGTTAATGAGCTCTATGTCACACTTAACTTTACTGTCCAACATTCTATACATATCTGAAGTGCTTGAGTGGGCAATCTTTAGTCCAAGCTTAACACTTGGTTTAGTACGTACTTGTGAAATATATTGTACAAGCTTTGTTTTACTCAAGTGACGTATCTTTGTTATTTCATCAGCGTAATAATCTCCCTTAACTAATGCCCTTTGTCTGTCTATATTACTTCGTTTAAGGGATAAAGAGAGGTTTAATAAACTGTTTTTGGTTTCGGTAGTAATTAAAGTATCTAATCTCATATTAATTGTCCTGTTAAGTTAAATATTTATGACATATAAGACAAGTTATATTGTCAAGTTTATTGTTTGGTTAATTATAAATAGTTTGGTAATATTGTTAAGTTAGTTTAACAAATGTGAGGCAAATTGAATGGGCAAACATGATATGGTCTCTTGGTTAAAAACCACAGACATACCAATCTCAACTATATCTAGGGAAACAGGTATTTCAAGGAATACCCTGTATAATTGGATATTAGGAAATACAGAAATCCGTGATAGTAATTACAAAAAAATAGAAAAGGAATATGGGGAATATTTCATATCGCAACCTAATGAAGAAGGAGGTGAAATGCGTCAAGGAGAACGTGAAAAACAAGCCAATCAACTGATATATTACCAGCAAAAAGAGATAGAGTCTTTAAAAGAAAGTTTAGCAATTAGCGAGGCTAAAGCTAATCTTGTAAAAATTGATAACGAGTACGAACAATGTGAACCTCATTTTGAAACTGTAGTCCAAATGAGAGGGGTATTTAGTTTAAAAGCTATTGAAAGAAACATTCAAAATTGCGATGATTTAGCTCCATTAGCTAATGCTCTTGGAATAGAAGAAAGATTATTAAGGGAAGAATACTTTAAATTTGGTCAATGGTTTAAAAATAACGACCATCCTGTTGATGCATTAGTAGACAAAGAAAGTTTAGCTGTTTTAAAACAAGCAACTGCTGGAATTCCTAAACAAGCTAAACTATTTCAATTTACTATGGGTGCATTTTATTTAAAGTTTGACATTTTATATAATCTTGATAACAGATTTGCTTTAACTAAATCTTATTGTAAGATTAATTGGGCAATGAGTCCTATTATTGAAACTAAAAATGTTATATTACATTCAGGTTATATAGACCAATTAAATGGCACCAAAGATTAGGAGCTAAAGAAAAAGGGGACATAAACAGTCCCCTTTTTTTTCACCCACTCCTAGCTTACCAACTAGACGTATAGTAAAACGATTCTCCAGGTAATTTCAAAGCTTCTGTTAATTGAGAAATAGTTTCTTCTATCTCTTCACGATACCAATTGTGTTTAACATCATACTGCCCAAAGAAACATCCTTCTGTTGGAGGTAGTAATCCTTCAGCTTTAGCGTAATTTTTATCATCTAATGCCTTAATCACTTCTTTACAGGTCATTAACAATGTTTTTAACTGGTCTGAAGTGCACCAATGTTGTTGACAATTATCATTGCCTTCTTGGACATTAGTTACAAACCATCCGTGAATAGCATTAGCTTTTCTCCAGTAAGCAACATTCTGAACAATTTCACTGATATTATTTTCACTAAGACCATTTTCTTCTGCAAACTTTCCTTTAACTTCTAAAGAATGTCTCCAATATTCTTTTTCATGGTCATGAGTTTTATATTTACCACCATAATAATGATGTTTATCTAAATACATATCTAAACCCATTTAATACTCCTTTATTAAATTAATAATTTGATTAAAAGCACTTATTTTCCCATCTGTATTTCCATTTTCATAAGCCTCATTCACATCATCAGGTATATCATCATTAATAACTTTTGGATATTTTGGTGATTTTTTTAATAATTCTATTTTTTGTTTCAATATCATGCTTAACATTCTTAATGTTATATTGGTTTCAAGATTTGTCATTTAATACTCCTTTATTACAATTAAATAAAACGTAATTAAACTAATTATTAATAGAACTACCCCTGCTATAGCCACTACTTATTTCCTTTTTAATGCACCAAGCATCTACTAAACGCTCGGCTATGTTACGAGAAATATCCTTGTCTTCCATTAACAGTTGAACACCAACTGTTTGCATAGACCAACCAAATTCCTCAAAGACTTCATCTAAATATGGAAAGGCAGTATCAGCCAATCCATCTACGATTATATCGGTTTCTGTTATTATACTCATAAAATTTACCAGAGGAGTAAGAAACAGCTCAATTTTAGGTTTCTCTTTTCGTGCACGAGTCAACTCCTCTGGATTTTTACAGTAAATTTTTCCCTTCGTCTGACTGTCACAGACTGTACCAACGTCCTGTATCTAGCTCATAACAGTTTCTGCACTAGATATTATAGGCATTTAAAGTTGCTCATAGCCTATCATACTAAAACATTATCAACTTAACCAAGACTCTTAGTTCATTTGGTTATACTGGAACGTCTTCCGTAGTCTAGTTTTAGTTTTACAGGGATATATGGTAGGAAGGGATAATATTTATAAAATATCAAGCCTTTAGCCTTTTGAGCTAAGTTCTCACAAGTTCTGCTACAACCAACATTACATTCTGACATATACATCAGTCTTAGCGTAATGGATACGAGTACTCGCTCTACAGTTAATGCAAGTTTCTATAGTCTTACACACCACTTGTAAAGTTTGCGTAGGTTTACTGCCGTATCTAATGACAGCCTTTTCAGTTTTACTTGTTAGGCTTGATATTTAATTATTACCACTCTCTAGTAACTTGGCTTACAAGCCATTCTTCTTCAGTTGGAGTGTTTATTTCTCTGAATTCGGTATGTTCAGCACAATCACCACACAATCCATACCAAATACTGTTATATTCACGCATTTCATACAGGGCTAATGCCCCACAACATTCACTTACATAATACATTATAGAAGTCCTTTTGCTTTTAATTTTACACGATGTATTACGGTTTCAACTTGATTTAAAGCATTTACTTTACCTTGCCAATACTGATGTTTGTCATTTAAACGTTTAGAATGTTTAGCCATTTTTTGAGCTTCTCTTAACTCAAACATTGCTTTTTTATTTTCAAGTAGAACAAATTTTTCTATTTCTTTTACTTCTTTATTCATCTTTTACTACCCAATCGCCTTTTTCTTCCGTGTCAGGAATTGGTTCTGGAAAGGTAGTTCTTCTTTTAATTGATTCAGATTCATCAGTAATTAGATGTAATGTCCATTTTAAAGCATCTGTATATCCTTGTCGATATGACGTATTAATTGTCCATTCTTCATTATGGACGTTTGATTGTAATGCCTCTATTAGCTTTTTAAATATTTCGTCTTTATGTCTTACAAATATTGTTTGTTTACTCATCTTTTACATTTTCCTCTATCCAATCAGCAATATATTCAAAGTCTTGTCCTTTATCATCATTTAAGTCAATTATCTGATTATTTAACATTGTCCCATCTCTTAATCCTCTAGGAACATCATAATCATATTCAACATCCTGAAGATTTTCTTTATTTTCAAGTATGTCCTGAGGAATATCACTTACAGCACAATAAGCAACACCTAATGCACAAAACCCATCATCGCATGAAAGATAATGATGCTCTTGGCGGTATTTACCAGACCGAAGAGCCTTTACCCACGCTTTTTTATAGTCTTTTGGTAAACTATACATTTTTTACTTCTCCTTTATGTTAATTCTTACAGAATAATTGCCCTCAAGTACGCTATGATTAGAGGGCAATTATCTTTGTTTATATTGCTAAACCTTTAGATTGTGATACATTAGAAATAAGGCATTATCGCTCAACTTATCTAATTCTTGTTCTAAGTCTCGCTCAACTTCAAACATTGGCACATCACTTGGTAAGCCATTTTCGACTATTGTACTAATGATAGCCGTTATAATTATACTTCGCATTACTTTTCCTTTATTTTATATACTGTTACATAAACAGTATTCTTACAAAATTCTTTAAGGGGGAAATACATCCCCCTTAGATACAGATATAAACTATAGCATCCACCAAAACAGTCTAATCATCAATAAAAAGACTACGATTGATACGTAGCCAACTAAGGCATTTTCCAACGCCTCAAATAACCTATTCACCCCTGTATTTACGTCTAGCTTCTAACAAAGCTTCACGTTGAGTAGGGAACTCACTTCTTTCTACTTCTACAAGACTTCCAAACCAGCCTTGAAATATCCAAAAGTGACGAGTAACGGCTTTTAGTGCCATAATATTCTCCTTTTGAGGTATTCTTATGTGGCATTAACCACGTTTTTAGTGCAAGGATTAAATGCTTATGTAGGACACACAAGCATTCGTAGGGCGACTACTCTTACGTAGCCTGAGATTGGCGTAATTTAGCAAACGCTGAAGAATCATCTTTCGATGGTTTCATGGTCTGACCTACATACCAACCATATTTCGTAGCTTTAGACTGAATTACGCCCTTGAAGTGGCTGAAGAACTCAGTCAATAAAGACTTTGCCTCATCAGCACGAGATTCATCCTTCAAGTATATTGTAACACTCGAAGAGCTATCTACCATTGACTGAAGTTCATCAGCAGAATAATCATCAAGGGGAATAATATTCCCACGATTATCCCTATTCAACACTTCAAGCCTACCACGAACTTCACCACTTAATCTAATGTCCATAATTTATTCTCCTTTATTTAATATTATGTCCACATAGAGCAAGGGACCCACTAAGGTTGCCCTGGGCTGTGAGTGATGTAACGTAGTAACCCAAAAGTTTCAACGTGAAAAGGTGCCCTAGGCAACCTTACGTGGGGGGGTGGGATTACCATATATTACCCACACGCATTCTACGACCAATTTTGAAAATGGACTTGAGGCTTCCTGTACTTCAAAATGTATAATCTGCTATGAAATTTGAACGTTGGAATGAAGAAAAGAAGCAGTTTGAACTCGTAAGGATGACCCCAGATGAATATGAGGAGTTATTAGTCAATTTCAGCATTATAGACGCTGAGTCTCAAATCGAGGACAGAATCGAGCTTTTGAAGTCATTTAACCCCGAAATGTTAGAAAATCTGAAAAAAATACCAAAATATGATTAAAAAACCCTTGCGTAATACTACCTTTTGGTTGTTTTTTTACAGTAATGTATACATTACAGTAGTAACTCTACTGTATTTTTGTATAGACTACAGTAATGTACATTACAGTAGTGTTCATTACAGTAGTAGCAGTTTTCTCACTACTGCTCTCTAGGGGGTGAGAATTGAGAATTCTTGAATCAGAAGTGCCTCCTAAAGTAACCTTTAAGAAGGGTCACAAGCACCCTGATGATAAAATTGTATTTTATAAGAATACTGCCATGACCTATTATGACTGGATGTTGATGGGATTGCAGTTTTTCCTGAATGAAGAGAGAATATACCCAAGACCACGTTTCCAAGGTGGCTATTATTTATTAAAGGCATTCATAGAGATTTGTTTAAAGGGGCGTATGTGCCCTAAAACCCTTAAGAAGTATAAGATTCCTCATGGATTTAGTAACGAGAAGATTAAAAGTTAACGATTGGAACGATGTCACCTATTTTGTTCATACAGAACAAGAGGCAATAGACCGTGAATTGGACTATGTTTACTGGAAAGAGGCAAAAGAAGGAGATTTATGCCTTTCTGATGATGGATACGTGGCAGAATGCATCCAAAGGAAGAAATATAAGGATGCAGAGCAAATTGTAGTGCCATATGGCAGGATGTGGATATCTGATAGAGCAAAATTAACATATGAAAATCATCGAGATACAGGAGAATATGGTCAATGTGGGACAATGACATGGGAAGAGCGAGAAAGTCGCAGGACACGTACAAAAAACGCTGTAAATGTCTATGTACAGATGATGATGCAAACTGGAAAGATAGATTGGCACCAATTAGGGAAGATATATCGCAAAGACCAGGAAAAACCAGACCTAACAGCAAAAAGATTATTTAAAACTGAGAGTGTAAAACGTATGGTAGATAAAAAAATACAGGAATATCTAGATGATAGGGACATGAATCAAGGAGATGTGCTTGATATTATCTCTGAGGCTATAGAATTGGCTAAACAGAACGGAGACCCTAGCAATATGTTACGTGGTGCAGAGCAATATATCCGAATTATGGATATGTTACCTAATAAAAGCCAAGTAACAGATACAGTACAGATAGATGTAACAAAAAAGATTTTGGATGAGATAGAATCTGAAGAATCTAGACAACTCAAACTGGAAAGGAAACAGGATGTATAATGAAATTAGAGTTAATCATAGAAGAACCAAGCCCAAAAAGACCAAGACCAAAAGAAAAAAGACACGTAATAATCGAAGCAAACGCAATAGATACTAAAAAACTGGATAATTTTATGAAAGTTATGCAGGATGTGGCTGAGGATATGGGATTACGTGCATACTTGGACACAACAGAGTATTTATTGGGGAAAGATTATTAGGGGGTTAAATACTTAATATGTATTCAAAATGGATTTCCCCTCGACAAGCTAAGAAAAAAGTGAGTAAGTAGTGTCACAGAATAATCACAAAAATGGGAGACTACTTACCCATAATGCAAATTGGAAAGGTACTTCCCATGAATTATATGCAATGATTCAAGAATTAGAGAAAAAAGTAAATATATTAGAGAAAAAATGGAAAAGAAAGACCAAAAAAGGGTACTTCAGAAACTAAAAAGCGATATGATGCTATTTGGGAAAGTATGTATTCCCAATATGTTTTCGGCTAAATCTCCTGATTTTCACTATGATTTAACGAAACATATTATGGATTATGGCAATAAACAGATAAATATTATTGCTCCTCGTGGTCATGCCAAGTCATCTATTGTAGGTGGTATCCTGCCAATGCATCATTTATTCTTTGGAGAAGGAAAAAAACTGATAGTATTATGCTCTAGAACACAAGACCACGCTGTAAAACTACTGGGGTTAATTAAAGATACATTGGACTATAGTGAACAATGTAGGCAATTATTTGGATACTGGGGTTCTCATTCAGCAAAAAGCTGGGCAAAGACAGAAATAGAACTGAAGGATGGGTCAATGGTGATATGTAAAGGGACAGGTCAGCAGTTACGAGGAATAAAAATAGGGAACCAACGCCCAACGCTTATTATCATTGATGACCCTGAGGATGAAAATAATACCAAAACAGCCGAAGCGATGGAGTCTAATCTCAGATGGTTATTGCAATCGGCTGTTCCTTCAGTTGACCCTCGTAAAGGTAGGCTGATTGTAATTGGGACTCCTCAACATGAACGATGCATGGTAGAAACCTTAAAAGAAATGAAAGGTTGGAAGAATTTATCATACAAGCCAGATATGGATAAAGGGGTGGCATTATGGGAAGATTGGTGGTCGATAAAAAAATTACAACAGAAAAAAGAAGAATTAGAGTCAATTAACAGACTTTCGGTGTTTTATCGTGAATATATGTGTGAAATAGTAGGTGATGAGGACCAACTCTTTAAAGCTGATGATTTTCGTTATTATAAAGGCAAAGTATGGCTAGATAACGAAAAAAACGCTTATTTAGAAATGGAAAAGCCTGAAAAAAGACAAATACCTATAAATATTTTCACAGGAGTAGACCCTGCTTCCAGTACAAAGCAAACAGCAGATTATAGTGTAATTTTCAATATTGGTGTGGATAAAGATGGAAACAGGTACGTATTGCCATATTACAGGAAGAGGGCTACTCCTCTGAATTTAGCTGAAGCCATAGTAGACAATTTTCGTAAGTATCGTTCTCAAAAAACACGGATTGAAAGCGTAGGATATCAGGAAATGCTACGAGAATACGTAATAAAGCGATGTGAGGATGAAAACCTGTTCATTCCTGGCTTAAATGTAAAAGAAAACCCTCGAAACTCAAAAAGCAGGAGATTAGAAAGCTTACAACCTATCTTTGCTAGAGGGCAGGTGCATATAGACAAAAATATGCAAGACCTTATTAATGAGCTGTTGTTATTTCCTAGGGGAAAGCATGATGACCTTTTGGATGGAATGTATTATGCGAATAAAGGTTCTTACACACCTCATCATGAAACAAAAGATGAAAAAACACCTATTTTAGGTATGTCTGTACGAAAAGTTGTGGATTGGATGACAGTATAGTAAAAAAGCACTTGAGGATTGATGTATGTGCATTCCTAGTTTCGTCACAATTTTATGCCGATTAACGTTCATCCAGAAGTCCACAGGTCAGAAGACCTATTACGAGAATATCACGGACAACGCTCTGATTGGGCAAGTCAGGCAATGGAAGATGATGAATTCAGGAACAGTTCCCAATGGACAGCTGACCAAGTAAAAATATTAAAAGGACGAGCACAGAGTCCGATTATTGATAATGTAGTTCATCCAGCCGTTGAACAGGCAAAGGCACTCCTTACCGCAAATAAACCAAAATTTCAATCAACAGGCAGAGAAGATAGCGATACAAAGGTTGGAAGAATCTTTTCTGATATTATGTCCTATATCTGGGACATATCGAATGGAAATACAGAATTAAAGCAGGTTATTGATGATTATTATGTCAAAGGTCTTGGAGCTTTATTTGCTTATGTAGACCCTATGAAAGATTTTGGCAGAGGAGAAGTTTGCTTTAAGTCTATAGACCCCTTTGATTTATTTATTGACCCTGCATCAAGAGACACGTTCTGTAGAGATGCGAGTAATATTATTATTTCTAAAATTTTAACAGGAGAACAAGTACGCAATGCGTATCCACAAGTAGTAAAAAGTTCTGGTGAAGGGGGAGGAACTCTTCTTTCACAAATGGTAGAAAGCACAAATGATTATTACCCCTCTAACAATAGAGATACATCTGAATTAGACCAGCGAATTGGTCCTATTGAAGATACAAATGAGACAGATAGTAAGAAATTCCAAGTAATAGATAGATACGAAAAGGTTCAGTTACCATTTTGGCATTGTGTAGACACAACCAATGGAAACGAGTTTATTCATGCAGATGCAGAATATCAGGATTTTTTACAGTCTCCAGCTTGTATTGTCGAAAACTCACAAGGAATTGAGCACGTTACAGATAAATACAAAGTGCAAGAATTAATAGGAATGGTGGAACAGATAGGTGAAGTGTTCCATATGATGATTGACCAACAAACTGGGCAACCGATGCCTATGCCTGGAGAAGAGCATGAAGGTGCAGTTCCAGGTACTACGACAAAAATCACTATCGTTTCTATGGCAGAGTTAGAGGCAGAGGGAATAGTTGTTTGCAATAAAGTATTAGTAGACAGAATCAAGCGTGTACTCTCTATTGGAAGAATCATGATTGCGGTACAGATAATGGATATTGAAGAATATCCTATTGTTACGCTGATGAATAGGCATAATAGAAATCCATATCCTATGAGCGATGTGCGATTTATTAAACCAATACAGGAGTATATTAATAAGATTACTTCTCTTATCATTGCTCATGCTAGTTCTTCTACAAATACAAAACTATTAATACCTAGAGGTTCGATGAATAGGAAACAGCTCGAAGAAGAGTGGTCAAGAGCTGGAACAGGTGTGATAGAATATGACCCAGAGTTAGGACAGCCGATTGTTGCTGGTCCAGTCCCTCTGCCCAATGAATTATATAAAAATAGAGAAGATGCAAAAACAAGTATTTACCACATATTGGGAATCCATCCGTTACAACATGGAGACCCTAGTTCTGCTCCCAGTACATACAAAGGTACTGTGGCTATTGATGAATATGCACAGCGTAGGATTAAATCAAAATTGGATGACATTGACGCTATGCTTAATCAAATGGGGAAGGTTATTGTAAATCTTATACAGCAGACATATACAGATGAAAAAACTATTCGATTAATGAAGCCAGATGGGGTGGTTTCTGAAGCTACAATGAATCAACCATTGTATGATGATTTTACTGGAGAAGTTCTAGGAAGAATGAACGATGTAACTATTGGGCAGTACGATTTAATTGTTGTAAGTGGAAGCACCTTACCATCAAATAGATGGGCAAGATTCGATTATTATATGAATCTATACGAAAAAGGCATTATTGACCAACAGGAAGTGTTGGAACAAACAGAAGTTGCTGATACTGAGGGTGTTCTAAAAAGAACAAGTATGATTATGCAATTACAACAGCAAGTACAAGCTCAAGAAGAGCAAATAAAAGAATTACAAGGCGACCTACAAACAGCACAAAGAGAGTCTGTATCAGATAGGAAGCGAGTAGAAATAGAAAAATTCAAAACCAAATTGACAGATTCAGCAAACAAAACACAAAAAGCCTCTCAATTATATGAAGCTCGTTTGAATGATGAACTCAATAAGGTAAAAGAAGAAAATAGGGAAATAACGTCACAGAAAATAAACCCAGTTGCTGTCTCTTAGACAAATTGGAAGGAGAATAAATGAGTGATATAGTAAATGACCAAAACGTTGCTGAGACTTCAGACCAGACTGTTACAGAACAGTATTGGGGAGAAGACTCAAATGTGGATGTCACCCAACAGGTTGAAGCTCCTGTAGAACAAGCTCAAACTCCTGTGTTAGATGCATTTGAAGATGAACTCGCAAATCAGCAATCAGCACAGGAAATGCCAGAGAATACAGATAACGAACAAAATCGTTACCAGTATTGGCAATCACGGTACGACCAAAAGGCAAGTGAATTTGATGCAATGAGTGAGAAAATAGCACAGTATGAGAAAGTTGCTCCTATAGCGGAGTACATTCAACAAAACCCAGCAGTTCTCAAAAATGTAGCAAGGTCACTTTCTGGTGATGACCCTCAGGTTCCCTCTCAAGAGAAATCTGCGGAATTACCAAAGAAACCAATGCGTCCAACCAAACCGACTAATTATGATGCAACCGAAGCGTATATGGACCAGGAAAGTAATTCCTTTAAATATCGTGTTGAATTAGATAATTATCGAGATAATATGATTGATTATCAAGAAGCAATGGAAAATCAAAGAATTGAAGCATTGCGTCAGCAAGAAGCTCAACTTCAACAACGGCAAGAACAATACCAACAAGCTCAGGCTGTGGAGGGTATGAAGTCTCGCCTTATAAATGAATTTGGCTATGCTGGTGAAAAAGCAGATGAATTTTTGAAGTTCTATAGTTCCCCAGAGTCAATTACTCTTGATAACTTAGTTCAACTTGATAAGTTTAGAAATTCTCCTAGTCAGCAAGAGGTTGCGATGAAACAGAAAGTTCAAGCAATGCAAAATCAAGCACAGCGAATGAAAGTTCCTACGCCTACTGCAATTCAGACTGGCAATCCAGAACCAAATTTCTCTGAAGCTGATTTGTTTAACTTGGGCTTGATGTCGAATAAAAGAACTTAACCTATCTTAGGAGGATAATATGGCTAATACTGCCGTAACTGGAGCTAAAAATCTTGGCTCGTCAGGTGTTCTCTATACCGATAGAAGAGATTTCTACATTCGTCCGAATGTCGTCAAGGAACTTTGGACTGATGTAACGCCTTTTCTTACTGTTGTTGCTAATCAAGGCACAATTACAGGTATGGCAGACCCTACTTTCAAAATGTTTGAACACAGAAACCCTTGGCAAAAACAACAATTTCGACTTGGTGCAGACCCAGCTTCAGTTGACTCTGGTGCCGAATTAGGAACTGAGGTATTAACCGATAGTTATGTTGGCATCGAAAAAGGTGCGAATATTGTTGGATTAGTTTGTGATGTTTTTGCAGATAATTCTGATGCTTATGGCACAGGACTAGGACAGGTATTAATTACAAGTTTTAATGCTACAAATGATAAAATTAAATATAAAGTTTTATCTAAAGACGCTATTGATGCTGGTGATAATGCCTTTTTTGTAGTCGTTGGTAATGCACAGGGTGAAGGTACTAACTCACCTACCGCTTGGTCTGATGACTTGTCAGTAGTCTATAATTCATGTCAGATTTTCAAAACTCCATTGGAGATTACTGGAACTCTGTTAGAAGCTTCACTTCGTGGAGAGTCTAAAGAATTAGCTAGACTTCGTGACCAAAAATCAGCAGAGCATAAGATTCAAAAAGAACGTGCATTCTTATTTGGCTCTAACCCTAAAGGGATTTCTGGTGGATTTGCTAATATCGAAGATATTACGGATGCAAATGGAAATACAGTTAGAACTACAATGGGAATTGTAAGTGCTTTAAAACAGTATGGAAATTCA
>CETC01044072.1_pt1 | contig 15522 bp, 6 predicted proteins | sample 326911 | NCBI WGS metagenome assembly CETC01 (sample SAMEA2622694, study PRJEB7988) | marine metagenome | isolation source: saline water (ENVO:00002010), including | reverse complement strand
ACCACCAATCAAACTACTTTCTTGAAAAGTAAAACCTAAACCACTTAATTTTTTTTGAAGTTCTCGTATACCTAATTCTTCTACTAATTTAGTTTCTTCTTTAGTTATCTGCGGTAACTCCAAAGAACCATCGTCCGACCCTGAATCCATAACGTTTGACTCCATCGTCTGGGTCTCTGTCGAGGAGTCTGTTGTCTTTCCCGTGTTCTCGTCTATTAGATCTAAAAACGCGTTTTGTTCCACCACCTCATTCTCTTCATTAGAGTCGATAGGCAATAAATCATTGAATAAATTTAAATTATCTGACATATGTTATTTTATTTTGTTGGAAAACTCCATTGAAAAGGAAGGCCTCCTTTTTTATCAGTTCTAAACTCTGCAAACCCAGTAGATGTTAATAAACTAGGTCCTTTTGGCGGTTGAAACATTTTTAACATTTCTATACCGCTTCTTATCTGTCCTTTTTTAGACTCCCAATAACCTTTTTTAGTATCTAATTTCCATGTATCATTCTTGGTTTTAAGTACACCGCTTTTAAACCTTTTGTATAAATCTCTAAACGTATCACCAGTTATTGATACCGTACTACCGTCATTTTTTTCTATAGTACCGTAATTAGTTCCAGATGGAAATGCTTTAATTATCGATGTTGGTAATCCTGTTTTGTCCGCTTCTAAAGCAAGTTGTTGGTTAACCTGGTTTTGCCTTATAACATTAGGGTTATAACTTGTCCCGTAGTTATGTGCTCTCGCTAATTTACCATCTTTACCAGCCACCCAATTTACAAAACTTTCTCTAAGTTTACGCTCGTTGTAATACGGGCTTCTTTTATTAAACATAGCTATCTGTAATTTCGCCATATTTTCTTTAGTAGCAAAATCAGTTTGTTGTATACCAGGCGTGCCATCAGCCATATCGTTTATCTCTGTTAACACACCTGTTTTCATTAAATTTCCTTTGCCATCATTTGGTAAAATATTTTTTAACTGCATAAATTCTTTACTGGATAATTCGCTTATACTAGTAAATTCTTCACGAAAAGATTTATCTAAATGACCAAACGTTTTGTCTAAAGATCTATGCAACCCAGCAGTTGTACTAACAAGCGATTCTATTTGTTTTTTATATTTATTAGCTTGGTAATCATCATATTGTGTACCAAGTGTTTTACCATTTTTCTCCGCGTCTGCAAATATTTTATTGTAATCACCAACTAAAGAATCGTCTTTTGGAATTAAGAAATTAGAAATTTGCTCTGTTGTATATGTTTTAGGTGTACCGTCTATATCCATAACAACGCCTTTTGGAATACCTATATTACCTTCACCAGTGTTCATTAACGTGTGTACTATTTTCTTTTTCTTAGGATCCCAATCGCTTTCAAAATAATGACCACCTTTAGTAGGTCCACCACCCGTTTGAGAAGAGGCGAATGCCTCAGCCATTTCTATACCATCAGCGTTAGTTGCTATTGCATCAAAATCGCCACTAGCTTGTAATTCATTTATTACTTTTAAACCAGCGCCCATGCTAGCTACTTCTCTAGCTAAAGCGTTATATTCTTTATATATTTGCCTTCTTTTTTTTCTGTTTTCCTTACTATAAGGATTTTGTTTTACTTTTTTAGTTTTTTGTGTTTGCCCTTTCCATTCTTCATAACTTGGAAGATTCACATCTTCCACGCCTTCACCGCTTAATTCATTCATAGCTACTTCGTAAGCAGCTTCATCTTCTATTTCTACTTCTATTGAAAGACCTCTAGTCTTTTTAAGTTCATCTTTATAACCATCTATTTTTGCCAATAGCTTTTCACCACCAGGCGTGTCTTCTAAAGCGATCTCAGCTCTCCTGCGTTCGCCAGCGTTTTTTATCGAATCACCAGCAAGTGTTAAAGTAGCGTCCATAATCTGTTTATTCAACGCTACGCTCGCGTCCATAGTTTCACCATAGGCATCGGCAATAGCTTGAAATTGCTTGCTATAATCACCTGGTCCACTAGCGAGTCCAGCTCTTGTTGCCGCTGATACTATAGAAGAATCTGCCCCTGGATTTAAATTTATTGCCATATTATTTCTTTTTTAATTTTTTCTACTGCTTTACCCATATCTGGAATCATACTGTTAACAGGTATACCGTTTATTCTATAACCAGAGTCTTCGGTTAATATATCATAACTCAATTCCACACCATTATAAACCTTTTTACTTATAACATTTTCAGTTATATCTTTAGCTCTAACACCATTTATTTTATGCATATCACATGTATTTACTTTTGCTCCATCGCTAAACTCTATTTCGTACCATCTTTTAACACTAGGATCTTCTAGGTACTCGTGTTTATGCAAAACTTTTACTGGATAACCATCATAACCCATAATCATATCTCCAGGTCTAATATCCTCTATTTTAATACCGTCACCAATAGCATCTATTTTAGTACCTTTAGGTATACATAGTGCGTATATCTTATAAGCCATTAATCCAGTTTGAATCATATTGCTTTGGTTTTGCATTCTAGCCTGTGCTTGTGATTGGTACATTTGAGATTGACTGGCTAAAGAACTCATGACATTACTTTCTGCGCCCTGTAAAGCCGCGCCAGCTCCAGATAATATACCATATTCAGCAGCCAACAAAGTTGATTCTCTACCAAACTCAGCGCCTTGAACAGCCGCTTCGCCTTGCATAACCAATCTATCTGCCGCTCCTTGTCCTTGCGCTATTAAATTCTCTCGACCCACACCCATTTGTCTAGCCGTTTCTCCACCTGTCAGCGTGGCTTGTCTTTGTAATTGATCTATTCTAGCACCTTCTTGAGCAGCCATCATTTGATTTTGTCTTTCTTGTTGACTAATACCAGCCGCTATTTGTTGGGTTTGTAAAGCGCCTTGGTTAGCCATAGCTTGGGCAAGACCAGCAACACCACTAGTTCCAGCGGCGCCTCTTAAATTTTGCAATATATTAGCTTGCTGTTGTTGCATTTGTTGTCTTTGAAAATCAGCAGCCCGCATATCAACCGTCATATCTTCAAAACGGTTTTCCATTCCTTCAAAAGCGCTTTCTCCTAAATTTTCAAATTGAGTTTGAAGATTTGCAAATTCATTTCTAGCTCTAGAAAATGGATTTGTAAAATCAAACGCTTCAAATGATTTTCTCTGCTCCTCGACTCTAGCTTGTTGTTTTACTTTTTCCTCTTTGTAATACTCAAACTGCTCTCTAGCGAGTCTATTCATTTCCTCATTGATTTCATTAGCTTTTGCACTACTACCACCGCCTGATGATCCCATATTATTTGTTTTTAATTATTATTTTTTGTCATAAGTATATACCACTCTATAATCTTGTGGTAAAACTTTAAAAGCACCTGATTCTTCCGCCATATCTACAAGTTTTTGATTACATGTATACGCCCAAACAGTTTCACAACCACTTTCAATAGCAACACAAGTAACATGTCTTGCTAATTCAAGCAATATAGTTTGTCTATCGTCCTCTCTATATGATGGATCAGCTATTAAATAATCAACATACCCCAACGCGGAATTAGTTAAATATAAAAAAGCTGAAGCAATTAATTTACCTTTCTTTTCAACAACAAACCCTCCTAACCCATTGTTTGGTAACTTGTTTTTACTTGGTATAACTATTCCTTGTAATTTGTATTGATTCCACCATTTTTCTAATTCTGGATAATCATCTAGTTTTATAAGACGAATATCAAAATCTTCTCTTCCTTTTATTTTCATTTAATTATATTTAAGTGTACTTATATAGTCACACTTTTTGCCACTTATTTACTACTAGGAACCACTTCTGAATTAACAGAGAACAGCTCAGCGTAATTATTTGAAGAGTTTTTAAGCGTGACATCTGCATAATAACCTTTTAAACTTGACTTGTTAACAGTTACATCTTTTGAGAATGATAAGAATTTACCTATTAAATCCGCTGAGTTCCCTGAATAAGCGCCTGATAAATTAACTTTTATACCAGAATTATTTATTTCTGTAATTTCACCTAAAAAAACTGGTTCACTAGCAATACCTGTAGACAAAGACGTTATATCAGAGGCGTAAGCAATATCTCCAACTTGCATTGAAAAGTTTTTAGTTTCTAAATCTATTTGTGTTATAGCCATTTTATATTTTTTAAGATCCGTCTGTACCTACCGCTAAGAATTTATCTATATCAAAGTACACTGTCATATTTGTATCTGGAAAGTTTACTATTTTACCTTTACTTTTAAAGTTTATAACCCTAAAACATCCACCAAAATATATGGTAGAACCTGTTGTCAAACCGCTTTGTGAGTTTTGAACAACAATAGATCCACCTGTTGAGCTAGCAGAAACAGTAGATACTGCGTTTGCAGCGCTATTGTCAATTCCTAAACCGAAAATTTTGACTACGTTTCCTCCAGAGATACCATATGTACCATTTAAATTTATAGTCGTTCCACTACTACCAGCTCTAATTGTTTTGGTTAATCCAGTTGCTAGTATTTCCATTCCAGCGAAATCTAATCTAGCACCAGTAGCGTGATAAATAGCCTTACTACCAGTAGCTCTAAAAGTTAAAGTTATACCATCAGCAAATGTTTGCGCAGAGCTCAATTTAATTATTTTGTTTTCTGTGTCTATATCAATTATAATTGGCTCTCCACTTAAACTACCAGAACTCACGCCAGTAATAATCATACCTTTCGCTATATTTGTCAAGCTATCAAGTTTTACTTTTGTTTTACTTGTTATAGCACCATCAACTGTTTGTGTTTTCTTGAAATACCAAGCTCTATCTATACCGTGTTGTGAACCAACAAAACTTCGTTTTCCAGGGTCTAAGAAAAATTTAAATTTAGGTGGTGATAATTCTCTTAATCCAAAACCGTGCGAATCATTCGCTTTATTTGTTATGTCCCAATCTGTAGAAACATAAGCACTATCACCAAGCGCCCCAGTAAAGTCTGTAGTTGGAAATGTCTCATAGTTATTAGAATTCGCGGATTCCGCTTGAAACGTAATAGTTGTAGCGCTTGCTTGTTTAGATATTTGCCTACTTAAAACAGCAATATTAGAATTTTTAATTGTAGTACCGTTAAGAGCTATAAGCTTAATAACATAATCACCAACGCCAGATGGGAAAAAAATATTGTTTCTATACAAAGACGATGTAAGAGTAATAGTTAAATTATTATCCATATTGTTATGACCTACCTCAAAAGAATTTGTTTCAAAATCATAATACGAAGTATGGGTTGATGAACTAGCGGGATTCGAAATTACCACTAACTGAAATTCTGCACCAATCTCTCCAGTAACGGTAAACTCTCTAAACGTCTCAACACTTGGCATTGTGGTTGTATCTATATTAAAACTATTTATATTCATATATTATTTTTATTAACCTACAGAACTAATCACTCCAACACCTTGAAAGCTAAGCAAACTAGTATCTATATTATTATTTACATTTTTACCACGTATATAATTAAACCATTTACCTTCTTTTTTAATAAATTCTTTTATACTACCAACATCTAAATCTGTTTTTATCTCTTGGCATTCCCAACCTTTAATACCATCAATAGTACCCCATGCATTAGCATTACGAGGTGTTATTTCGCTTTCAGAAGCTGGTGGCAATATATAACCTTGACTACCTTCGTAACCCAACGTATTAAATGTTTTAACCAAAGATGATTCGTTGTTTAAAACAGCTGTTATACTAGAATCTTTAGACTGCGAAGGATCGTCATGAAATTTATTATAATTATCAGCTTCTTGAGGTGTGTAATATATTTTATTCGAACCTTCCATTTTATAAGTAGAACCATTGACTTTGGGTATATAATGCTGATGCAAAGCACCGTTGTCAAACGTAAAGTATTTTTTTGAAACACTTACTCCGTTTTCCGCGACAAAAGATTTGAAACTTATCCAACCGTTAGTGCCTTCGCTAAAACTAATTGTTTTGTCTTCAAAATTAGAATCTGTATATATTCTTCTCATTGATATATTATCTATAGTACCATCCAAAAGCTGACCAGGCGTACCGTTGACTTCAATTACAAAAGAATTTTTTAAATCAGGGTCGTAAGCGTTATTTAGTTCGTTAATGTGACTCCACTTAGCATGTGGCATTGGGTTACCATTAGGATCTAATTCACCTATAGTAACAACGTGGTTTACAGTTGTTGAGTGATTAATATCAGTTATTTTAAAGCCCCAACCATTGCTATTGTAGTAATATATAGATAAAGTAGCTGTGCTGCTTGGTGTTATAGTATGATCTAAACGTACCTCGTATTTTTCAAATTGATTTATAGTCGCATCGATCTGTTGGTTTACATTAATAAACTTTAAACCCCCAGCGTTTACATCTACAGGAATAGCGTTTTCAAATACTAAATTTTCAGCAGCCTCATCCCAATAAATATAATTATCAGTAGAAGTATTAAATCCGTCAAAAGACCAAGAACCAGCAGATCCACCTAAAAACACCTTGTAAGAATCAGTTAGTGAAATATCACTAACAGCATATCTTTGATCTACACCGTCCTGCCCAATATAATCTTGCATAAACACTATTTTATCTTTAGCAAGATCTTGCGGCCAATGTGTGTACGTACTCATTTCTTGCAAGTTTCCACTAGCATTTGTAAAATCAGTACTATTATTAAGATCGGAAGGATCTTCCCCAAGTTCAGCTCTTCTAAACTCCCAACCAGTCGTATCTCCATTAAAATTAAACCTTATAAGATAATTACCATCTTTATCTATACCATCAAAGTAAACACCTTGAAAACCACCACCACCAGCGCCGTTATTCGCGCTTTGATCAAAAGTACTAGTATCTTCTATAGCAATAAAACCTCTTAATCTACCACTAAAATCGCCTGTCACCTCGTTATCACTAACAGTAAAACTTAATTCCCACAACTCTGTAGATACTTGTGGCGCTGGATTTGTTACGTTTTCACCAAACTTTTGTGACCAAGTATGCGCCCATGTATTAAAGTCTCCACCAACCTCATTGTGTATACCTGGTACTTCCCAATGTAATTTATTATTGAAAAGATAAATTTCTTTCTTTTGGAAAGCGTGTTGTGCTTCAAATTCTTCGTTGTTACCGGCAGATAAATTCCACGTTCCGTTATTTACTCTACCATTACCGTTAATCCAATTTGTCCATGTCGAACCAGAGTTTAATTTTTTAGTAATTATTTTTTCTACTCTAACAGCATTGTTTATACCGATAGCTCGTATTGTAAGTTTGTTTTTCCATGTTGGATCTTCAAAGATTTTGCTATTAGCTGTGATTTTAAATATGCCTCTTAGCACCATTTTTTCCACACCATATTCTTTTCTTAAAACAGGTACAAGTTTAACAAAATGACCACCACTAAAACAACCAACCCAAGCGTCGTCATATGCTGTTGAGCTAGATATATGATTATTCCAGTTGTAATTAACTGGAGCAGGATCGGTTAGAACACCCCAAACTCTAAAATATCCACCAGAAAGACCACTACCCGAACCATATTCGTTTGGATCAAGTATACCGGTGTTTGCTAGAGGGTCTATTTCCATATCTACTAAATACCAAGTGTCAACCGTCCAAGGATCATCGGTTATATCATATTCAATATCTAAAGCAGAATGGTCCCAACCACTAGCAAAGTTAGCTGGATCCATGTTGTTTCTAATATATAAATAAGGATTGTTATATGGAACCAAACCACCGTTAGCTTCAGTAGCGGTTGGATAATCATTATTACTACTAGCGTTTACTCTATTAAAACTAATACCAGATGGATTAGAAGCGTTGGCGCCTTGTGTTCCATAAGGAGATCCACCCGATGGTGGACCACCGTTAACACCAAGATAACCCCAGTCATTTGGTACATAATATTTTATAACTTCATTTGGCGCCGCGGCAATATCGCTTGTATTTTGACCAAAACCTTGTACTTCTTGCTTTGTATAATTATTTCCAAATTTAGCGGTTGTATGAGCGTGTAAATGACGCGAGTTACCACCACCACCACTACCATACGCGTTTTGCTCGATATCCCAACCAGTTAGCCACGAGTGAACAACTTCTGTCCACGCGGGCACAGGATGTGGCGGTACAGCGTCTACAGCGTGTATTTCTGGCTCGTAGTCTTGACCTTCAACGGCCTCTATGAAAGCTGTTGTCTGGGCTTGGGTAATAGAAACGCCTGAGACAGGATCTGTATGCGGGCTTTGTATACCGTAGTTTTTTCTAGCTTGTATTTTTTTAACCGACCAAAGTGGGTTTCGTAATGGAAACTGACCTTGTTGATTACTATACCCATAACCACTATCAGAATACCCGTGGCTATTCCATATTCTAATTCTAAGGTCATCTAAAAGCATTACTTCTTCTATGTTTGCTACTCCAGATTTTCTACTTCCACTTGACCATTGTTGATTTACATCTCTAAATTTCCAAACGCAACCTACGACTATTTCTATACTATCAGAACCAGTAGGCCAATTTATTGAATTCGTGTTCGGGAAATGAACACTACCATTGCTTTGTGGTCCTTTTACACACTTAGAATGTGTGTTACCAGCTAAATTATCATCATCCCACGCCCCTTGATTTGCGGAAGTATTTGTGGGGTGGGTAAAATAACCACCGTTACTATGCATGTTTCTATATGTGTTATTCTCAGTTCCGACTGTATACGATGTGACATTAGCTGGTACATTAACAAAATAATCATAGTTTAACACAGTGTTCCCGTTGGTTATAGATATTACGGGTTTTATATAGTTATAACCTTTAAATAGATCCGACGTATTATAAACCCTAAGAGTTACTTGCACCTCTAATTCATCACCATTGAAAAATGATCTATGGCGAATGCCCTGCGTATTGTACGCGTAAGGATCACCTGTGTAATCTTCATTAGCGCCAGCCTCATCGTGTCCGATCGCTCTAAATTCTAAATAAGAATTTGATCCACTAGGTACTCTATCAAAATATATTTCACCGTTAGAATCACTTCTAGTAATAGCTTGAGATATTTTGGACAGGTTTGTAAAACTACCACTTCCAACATTGTACACTATTTCTTTTTCTACAGAAGGATTATATGATGTACCATAACTAAATGGAAAATTATGTGAAGAAGCGCTTTCGTTAATTAAAGTCCCAGCTATTTTTCTTCTAGGTGTACTCCAGCGGTTTGGATCCAACTCATTGTCATTATTAGTTGAAGTATCGTTCTCTCCAACACTCCATATATCATCTGCATAACTACCTATATTTACCGTGGTAAAGAAATCTTGAGGACCTTGGTATACAGCACTTTGAAAAGCAGAAGCGGTAACGTTAACATACCCAGCGGCCGCGGCATTGTCTATTGCTTCTTGAGCTGTACCACCGGTTGCAACAGCAGTACCATTAGCGTAAGCAGTATATACCGCCGCTTGACCAGTTACAGCTGTAACAGCTGCTTGACCAGCCTGTCCAGCTACTGCTTGTTGTAATTCTCCCACGCCAATAGCCGCGTGATGAATAACTTTGGTAAGACTTTTTAAGTTATACGCATCATAATCAAAGGGACTCCAATCAAAAACGTTACTTGAATTTTCATACTCTAGAACATCATACGTTGAGTAGTTGTAAAGATATTGTAAATTTGTACCATTAGAAACAATTGGATTCGTTATAATATTTAATGATCCAAGAGTGGCTTCTTCTAATACATCACCTATATCTAAAACAGAATCTACTAAAAGATTTTCATTGAAATTATTGTTAGATAATGTTAGATTGTAATTTTCTTTATAATTATCGTAACTACCTATTAAAGAATTGTATTGAGGTAGATTATCTCTAAACCAATCATGCATCCCAGCTTTTGATATAGGAGTTAAACCATCTCTTGATAATCTTAACACCGCTCCTCTTTGTTTATCTGTAAAATAAGCTCTATAAGATTCTGACGCAAATGATTCTGGATTTTTAGATATACCATAATCACCTACAAAAGGTATAGACTGTCCTAACACGTTTTCTGTAGCAGTTAAATTCGTGTTACCATCAGCATTAAATAAAGCGTCTTTATTTGCTAATACTTTAACAACTTTATCTTCGCAGAAAGTAACTAAATCTGAATCTCTACTGAATAATTTTTGAATACTACCATAAACCGGGTTTAAATCTTTAGTTATTTTTTCAGCCATAATAAACTGATTCAAATCGTTTACGCCAGATGTAGAATTATATATACCAGAATATATTAAACCATTTTTTCTTCTTTCTTCCCTATATGCTTCTTGTATCGTTGTAGACGCTTTAACACCATTAGTAATAAACTGCTCATTAAAATCATCTCTAATTCTATTTGATTCAATACCATTTCCAAAAGAAAAACAATTATTCCAAGACAAACCTGATGATATTACTTCTCCAACATCTTCTCTAAATATAAATTCAGTTTTATTTCCATCAGAACCACCATCTAGATCTTGTAACCCAGCTTCAGCTACAGTGTAACTACCATCTCTTCTTATAAATTTAAAAGACATACCGGTATAGTCTATTTCTACTCCATTATCTCCTTTTTTGAAACCTGGATTAAGAATTGCGGTATGATTATCCCAACTTTGTAATATTGATGATCCAGTTATGTTAGCGTCTATTATTTCAACAGTACAACCAATAGGAGCAAATATCTCATTGGTTTCATTATTTATTTTTACAGGTATATTTCTACTAGCTTCGTAATATATATCTAAATCAACATCTTTCTTTTTTGGATCTAGCTCCCATATAGCTGGAAACTTATTTAGATCAGTTAGTAAATAATCTTTTACTGGATCTAAAAACTCTATATCTGTAAAGTTATCATGATTAAAGTCAGCGGTCATTTTATCGCCAGACAAGACATTACCAATAGCTTGTCCAACATTAACGGTTGGGTTTTTGTCTAGTTCTATTATATAACAAACCCTTCTATTATGTGCTGCCCCAAAATCTGTTATTTTTTTCATTAAACCGCCACTACCTTTACCACTAGGCCCGGTTTTTCCAGAAAGAGCATCCATTCCATTATCTGTTTCTGTAGCTGTTTTTAACCAATCTAAAGCACATTGCTCAACGCTTCGATAATTATAATCTTGATTATCATTATGTTTGTACCCACCATCGCTCCATCTATTGTAAGGCTTTCTCCAAGAAGTATGGTTATATAACTTTTTTACATGTACTTTTTTTATTGTATAAACAGTGTCATCTATAACCGCAGCTAAAGTAGAGCCCGGCGTGTCCCATCTATGAAATCTAAATCTAGCTCCAGCATGTAGATTTCTTATGAAATCTCTTATTTTATTATCTGGGTCACCTGTTTCTGTAAATGTTGGATCCCATTGTCTCTCGTGTAACTCTCTATATCTTTCATCATAACCATACCCCACGCCAGGACCCGGTACTTCAGGTAAAAAACCAAAATCACTAGCATAATTACCTTCCATTGGAAAGTGTATAAACTTATCTTCATCCGCGACGCTCGAGGCTCCAAATCTTTCGTCTTGAGATTCTCCAGTAAATACTCCACCGCCCCATATTCCTTGTAGATTAGCACCAAAAGAATCTGGACCATAAACCATGTCAAAACCATTATCAGTAGGCATTCCGCTCCAGTCTCCATCGTGTAAATCTTTTCCAGGAGCGAAAAATGACAAGTGCATAAAATGCCTTCCAGTATCAGTATCACTATTTGCGTATGTATCTGTATTTATACCAACACCGTGGGATTTGCCTGTCATACCGCTAAACCATCTTCTAGGCCCTTTAGAATGTTTTGGACTAGTGGTTACTATACCTTCTAAACCATTAACGTGATTTTTCGCTATATTACCTGAACCAGGTACATTTCTATCAACCTTTTGTAATGGACCAGCCCAACCATCAACTTTTAAATTTTGATAATCAGTGTTTCTTGGAAAACCTATGTTTGTAGTGATCAAATTATTATTGTGCCATACCGAAGCAGGTTGAGACCAATGCACTGGATGTGCTAACGCCTCTTGTTGAGTTGGGTTTTCTAACGGAGGTAGTATCATTTGAGTTGTAACATTAAAATCAGATAACCACTGTTTTAAAGGTGGATAACTCCAACTTGATTCTTCTGCTGATGTGTCGCTGCCTTTGGTACAGCCTGACCACGTTATACAACAATATTTAGCATAATCACTAGCGTCGCTTTGACCAGCGGCTATATGCATACTATCAATAAACCATAAACTTTTTGTACTAAAGTTGCTATACATACCTTCCCACGGCGCTGCAAAATCACTAACCTTCATAGTTGAACCACCGTCAGTCCCACCAACTGTATTACCCCAACCATTATTAAAAGTAGCTTCCCCAGCGCCAGCGCCAGTATCCTCACCATGTATACCGTTTGTGGAGGTAACAGCGTATGTATTTGCATAACCCCCGTAATTTAACAACCCATAATTACCAGTGTCCGCTGCCACTGTTGATCCTATTTTATCTTGCCAATACCAAACACTTGATTTTCCTTTTACAGCAAATTGATCTAATATACTAACATTGTTTCCGGTTTCTATTAAATCTGTAACTTGGTTTTTAGATATTTTAATAAAGAATTTACCTGAAAAATCTTCAGATTCTTTTAATACTTTTCTTTCAACTTGAAAAATTAAATCATGATGCAAGTGTGTTTTAGTTACATTTGCATCTCCAATTCTATGAGCTATATCAGCATCAATTTTTGTTATTGGGCTTTCTAACTTCATGACATAAGCACCCTCTCCGGTCCAACCACCAATAACTTTGTATTTTTTAGAAACCGCGTTATCATCAAAATTATCAGCTATCCTTCTCCAAGAAATATATAGATTGTCTAACAGTGGTGTTCTTTCTTGCTGGTTCACACCACCTTGGTCTTTACTTAAAGAAGCTCTATAGCCATCTTCAAGCTGCCATTGGGATTTTCTTATAAGAATAGTCTCTGCTCCTTCTACATCTATTCTATTAGAAGCGCTGTATAAAAGTCCAGAACCAGTGCTAGTGCTAGTTAAACCTGTATCACCGTTATTTGATGCCGTCCCCATATTAACTAACTCATACTTAATAGCGTCTGGAGCCTCGTTAGAAATATCAAGTATTTTAAATTTATTTTCAAAATCTATTTGATTTTCATCTGCGCCTATTTTCTTTTTTAATATTATATAATCGTTTTCTGTTATTTTATTTCTATCTGATGATGGGAAAGAAATCCATAAGTGACCTTCTGAATCATCTAGCTCGTAAGTACTTTTTGTAACCCAAGCTCTATCCATAACAAGATTGTAATACTCGTTAGAATTTTCTTTTATAAAAAACTTTAACGAATCAACCCACTCAGGTAGATTAGATGGTGTTGCTGCGTTTAACTGTAAACTCTTGCTAGCGTTTTTTGACCCATCTTGATCTTGCCATGGAACTGTTACTGCAGCATTTTTAGAAGTAAAAACAGGTGTCTCTCTACCGTACCTATCACAATAAACAACACCTAATTGGTAGTTTCTTTGAGATTTTATAGATGGTAAACCCTTTGCTTCGAAACTACCTAAAAATTGAGAGTTTTTTCTATCACTATAACTAACTACCACGTTAGATTTTTTACTCAAATCATAGTTTTGAACATAATTACCATAAACAATTCTATTACCTGTAACTTCTTGTGCTAACGCTTTTTTAGGCACGTTGTCCCAAGGTCGTAATAGTTGATTAGCTGGTAAAGCGGCGTATATATTTTCTGTAGTTACCGTGTATCTTCCCTTCATACCACCACCCTCTAAATACCAAGCAATACCATTTGGGTGTTTTTTAGATCCAATTTTCAAGCCTTGACCTTCGTAGTCACTACTCACGTGCCAAGCGGCGTCAATATGCTTTATGGTATCGATAGAGTATACGGTTGTAGAATTCTCTTGTTTATATAGTATTTCTATCTCTATAACATCTTCTGGTGTTTTTGATGTAATAAAGTTAAATAACTCTACAGAATGTATAGAGTTAGTCATAGCTTTATTATGAGGTTCTTTTATATCATAAGCATTATCTTTATGATAAAACACGTTTGATTCATTCGAAACACTCGTGTCTTTAGGATACTTAGGATTAAATACGGGATCTGTAAAGGGAGCCATAGCAGAATACTCTCCATCGCGAAACTTGTATCTATAGGAAAATCTTGGGAATGTTGTTTCAAATAGATTAGGGGTATTGTATTTACTATTTAAATCGTCCGAGTGGTTTATTTTTACAGAAAAACTATTTAAAGGCTTTTGTTTTATAACAGTAACGTGTTGCTTTCGTATATCAATTTTTTTATCATTAGCAAAAACAACATCACCAACATGCCAAGTTAATAAAGGATGGTTACTTCTTAAGTAAAAAGTATTTGATGTAAAATCAGAATCTGGTAGATGAGATAATTCTGGCAAAGCATTAGCAGCGCTACCCTCAATGGTTCCAGCCCAGTCTTGGGCAGTTCTAAAACTGCTAAGTGAAGTGTTAGCTTTTATTTCTTTAACGCCTAAAAACTCGCCATTTCTATAGTGTTTAACTTCAAAATTACCCAACCCGTGAATATGCGTTCCACCTGGATTTACTAGTTCAACTAGATTACTTTGTTCAACCCAAGCATATCTACCTGTTTTCTGCGTATTTGTACCATCGAAATAACTACTATGACCAGCCTGATTTCCAGACCATGGGGAAACTAACGATATAGTTATACCGTCAAAACTTCCGTTTTCAAAAGATAATTGCGTGTGTGAATTAAAATCAGCGGTACCATTTTTACAAGTGGTAATATTTATTTTTTTAGGTTCACTATTATTATCTGTCCAAAATAATAAATCATCTATTATGTTTATACCAGTAATTATGTTTCCATCAAATTCTAAAACAGCTTCACTACTACCAGCTTTTAAATCCACTATAACAGGACTTACTACATCATTAACAGTGTCGTACTCTATAATAGCATCTTTTTCGTAACTAGAAACAAACCAGTATAGTTTATTAGTTTTTTCATCAGAAATACTACCAACACACGAGAATTCACTATTTATTATACTATCAATTCTATGACTTCCTAATATGTTTTTTACAACACCAATATTAGAATCTTCCGCCGTAGACACCTCTACGTTAACCGCGTCTCTATATTGTCCATTTGGTACTAATCTTTCGTCAAGGTCTTTGTTCATCTTACCCTGAAGAAAAGTATTCTTAATCTCTGGCATATACTAGTGTTTTATTTGCTTAGATTTACCTCTAAGTATTTGAGTTAATTCTTCTAATTTTATATTAGATAATCTTAATTTGGCTTTTCTTATAGCTGCAAATTTTTCTTTTGTTAGTCTAGGTACTAAAGGTTGACCATACGATGATGTAGATAAGATAGCGTGAGAAATCCACTTATACATCGCTTCTTCAGCAAACTTATGTACCTGCATTTCCG
>CETC01016044.1_pt1 | contig 15532 bp, 19 predicted proteins | sample 326911 | NCBI WGS metagenome assembly CETC01 (sample SAMEA2622694, study PRJEB7988) | marine metagenome | isolation source: saline water (ENVO:00002010), including | reverse complement strand
ATTAAATCTTTTGATTTATATCCTTTTAACTTATTACCTCTTACTGGGGTACTCTGTGGTAAATCCTGTCTAGTCTTAGATACTGACTGTTTAGGATAATTACCATCAGACCTATAATTATAGTATGAGTCACCTATGTTTAACCATAGTGTGCCATCATCTTTTAATACATCACGTACTAATCTAAATGTCTTAACTAACTCGTCAACATAGTCCTCTGGACTCTGCTCCATACCTATTTGACTGTCCTCACCACCATAGTCTCTTAATCCGTAGTATGGTGGTGATGTGACGCACATTTGAGCACTGTTAGGAAGAAATCCTGCTAATGTCTTCCTACAGTCTCCATATAATATGGTGTCCTTCATTCATTTTTGTTAGTTATATTATATTCTATCACAATTCTTTTAGACTGTCTACCCACTGAATTTAATGTCTCATATTCAGACCACTCACCACTCTCAATATCACCCATTAACTTCTTATCTAATCCACATAGGTCGATACAGTTAGATACTGCTGCTTTAACTGACGCTAGACCATCAGGATACTCATCCTTAACAAATCCATTAAGGTCGGTAGTCTTGGCATTCTCTAGTGCCTTGTCTATATCAATACTAAATTCATCACTCATAACCCCACCTTCAACTGTGATGGTTTTACTATCTCAACCTGTACAGGTTTAGTAAGTATATCTGCAAGTTTATGATAGGCAAATGCTGTTGCTACTTGAGGTACAATAAATGCTACCATCGCTACTATCCAAAAGAAATAATAATAGTTTTCTTTATTCTGAGTCCTCATGTTTAATACCTGTGATGTCAGTTGGTAAGTCTTCATTTCCAGGATGATCTCTTATCACACCTTTATAATTCTTCTTATTATAAAAATGTGCATCCTCTATCTCCATATCATCCCACTCATGGGGATATACTAATACATTTGTCTCTTTATAACCATGCATTGAGTTAGGATCTTCTCTCCTATTCATACTCACAGTTATATACTGGTCACCAATAAAATTGATGTGACCTTCTTCCCCACTCTTTAACCTGACCTTCATTCCTCGCTCTAATGATTTAAGAATGTTTCTAACTTCCAATGGTATCGCCTCCGCTAGGAATATAGGAATGGTCATGTATTCTTCATATGAAGAACATCAATAATTGATTCGATTATGCTCTTATCTTCATCAGATACATTGCCATTATGTTCGCAAGCATCCTTCTGATAAAAGAATAGTGCCTTCTTAAGTAAATCCTTCTGATCGTGATTTAAAATAGCAGTTGATAAAAACATGGACTCCCCCATATGGTCCTGTGCTGAATTATTTATTAGTGTATCAAGTCTATCACTCATGTCAATAGGATATCCTTGACTGTCTTGGAATCAAAACCTAAGATGCCACTATCCTCTATTGGTGGGATATTCTTCATCTCATGCTCATCGAATAAACGCTGTCTTATACTGGGTTCCATATACTTGTACGTCATAATATATCTATTCATCATATAGCGTGGTGTGGGTGGTCTGCCTGTGTGTGGTAACCGACCATCGAACATAAGCACACGACCTGGTTTAGGTGTGACTATTCTTTGAGCATCTAAATTATGGTCATAAAATATAGTCTCACCACCCCAGTTAGGATGCCACTCATAATTCAAATATAATATTACTGTCTTATTCTCAGGTACATGGTGTGGTGCATCTACATGTATACCAGGTGTATTACCATGCCTCAACACATTAATATAACTGCTGTATAACCATTCTCTTTTGGGCATTTGTGGGCAAGTTGCTTCCAAATAATTTAATACATCTAGGTATAATGGATCATTACTTGCCTCTAGTCCTGGATTCTGAAAGTAAGTAGGATCTGATACTGGACAGAAATTATATAACTGGTGTGTCCAATAATTATTCCTCTCATCTATCTCTGGTCTTGCTTCACATGGTGGATCATCAGTACGAGTAAACTTATAAGGTAAGTATACTGCTTTATAATATAACTCCTCAGATCCTAGTTTGGTATCTATTACCTCAATGGGGAAGTTCATAATATGTCCTATCAAATGGTTTTAGATGTGGTAACATGTGCTGCATAGGTATACTAACAGATAACCTCTTACCAGTTGGTTTTGCTTGATGATAACACCGTGCTGGTATGTATATCATATCACCTGGTGTCAACATAGTATCAATAGCAGGTTCCATTTCTGCTATCATCTCATTAAACTCTTCTTGGACAACATCCAATGGTTTTATTATATTACTACATCTATTTTTATATACTGTCCAATGTGTACTCCCTTCTATCTGTATAATAAAATTACTTGCTGTATCTTCATGCACTCTAAATGATGAGCATCCTGTATAACCTGCATACACGTGCAATGCCATTCTTGCATCAAAATACTCTTCAAACTGTTTTAATATCTCTTGCTTCTTCTTAAATCCTGAATCAAAATTATTAATTATTATGTTATGTCCATCCACCCATGCTTGCATTAAATCCCTTACATCCTGACTATCATGTGCCCAGCATCTTTGATGCTTTGGTATTTGTATATACTCTAATGTATCACGATGAATAAACTTAATATCATAGAATTGAGGAAAATTAATACAATGCTCCACTTCCTCCCATGTTGCTAGTACATGTGGATCCTCAACAATACCTCTGAATAATTGAGGATGATCGTCTATATGCCAATTTTTACTTCCTAGTATTTTAGTCAAGAGTAAATTTATCATCACATGTAAAGTTAAGGTTTAACGCCACTCTATATTTCTCATCACCATGTGGATTAGATGATGCATGAAATTGATGACCATCAAATGCAAATAATGTATTTGCTTTAGGTGTTACTCTCTTAGCAATAGTATAATGTTGTGTCCTTGCTTTCCACCACCTATCATTAAGATCACCTTTAGGATCATCATACTCATTAAAGAATACTGTATCACCATTAGAATCATGGAAATAAAATAATGCTGCATAATGGTCTGTCTCATGGTCAGTATGTGGTGCATTATGTTGTCCTGCTTCCTTACCATGATTCATTGTCAATGATAACCTAACTCTTTTATAAGTTACTTCAGTACCTAATGAATCTTGCACTGCATCTAACAATGGTACAAAATGCACTAACCAAGGACTCTCTAGACCATCCTGATCCAATAATACATGTACAAATCCAACACTCTTCTCCTGTTTAGGGATATCCATTAGATTACTACCACCAAACTTGAAGTCATCAGTTGGAGTATAACTAACATCTTCTGATAAGAAGTACCATGGGAATCCATTCATCCCAGATACCATCTTAGTTAATCTTGAGAGATAACTGGGAGTTATTATGTTTTCTCTTTGGATATATTTCATTGTCACGATAATAATCAGAAAATACGTGTATATTAAATGATAATGATATTCTATCATCATCACTAGCACTAGCATCAACACTATGCATCAACCACGATGGGAATAAAATCATTAAATTCTCTCTTGGTTGGACATACCATTCAAGGAAGTTATGTTGATGCTCATATCTATCAAAATTCTCATTACATCCCCAATATTCTTTAAGACATTGGTCTTTGAGTTCTCTAAGAAACTTTAATTCACCACAACAGCAGTTGGGTACCTTAGCATAATATACTCCTGACATTATACATCCTGCATGTGTATGCACATTATTAGAGTTACCCTTCCTATTGATATTCATCCATAGGTTAGATAACTTCAGAGTATAATTTAAGAAACCAAAAGAATCAGCAGACTCATAGGCATTTGCCATCAGTCTCTGATATAGTTTTGATAATGGATCAGGTATATGAGTATCTCTAAATGAATCAGATTGCCATCCACCAAAATTAGATGCCTGCACACCCTTTGGATCTTCCTTCTCTACAGTATATACGAAGTCTGCTATCTCTTTAGGATCAACCCCACCACAATCCTCATCTATCCATATAGGAGTTGGAAATAGTAGTTCAGTCCTCATTGAATACAAAATCTCTATCAGTGCAGTTGGGATCAACGTGCTTTTTATATAATGCTAGTGCTTCAACAGCACCAGTGAGTTTATTTAATAGATCTTTCTTGTCTTGCAATTCTTCTAGTGATATCTTAGTGATAGTACTAGTATAATGCATATTATCTAATGCTTCTTGAAGTTTCTGATACTCTTCTTTAGCAGTAGCATGTTGTTGTAAGAAGTTCATTACCAACTCATCAAAAGTGATAAGACCTTCAATTTCTTTTGCATCTGCCTTCTCGATACCTGCTTCTTTAGCAAGATCAACCACTGTTACATCTTCTGGCATTTAATCAAACCTCTCTTTGTTTTTATTTAGCTCTAAAACTTTTTTCTGATTGTCTATACGTTCTTTAAGTGTAGTCATTTCAGTAAATCTCATGTATCTATTATAATCCATGATCTTATTATTCCTACGATCCTCATCATTAGCAGACTCTATGATAACATCATATGTGTCAGTTGACAAGTGCTTCCTTTCAATAGGTATCCATACTGCTAATGGTGTACCTGCCTTAATAAGATACTCACCCTCCTCAATTTTATGCCAAAACATTTGTAGATTGATTTCATATGAGTATGCTGGATCCACTATACCTGTGGGTACACTGAATCTATCTTCATCCCAGTATGGTACTGGTATTTGTAAGAATACTATATCAGGATGTGCTTGTATCCTCCAAGGTAATTCTAATTTAATAACCATGTCAGATACAGGTGCAAATGGATTAACTAGGTTTCTCATACCCTCAGTCTGCTCTTTAGCATGTGCCTTAACATAAGTAGGTCCACCAGTATCAAACATTACCTGTGATAACCAACCAAAATCCTCACCCTTACCATCCTGCTTAATGAGGAAATCTGCTGGTGCAGTCATTACCCATCCAGTTTCAAATAATGTTGTGAGTGCTGGACATGTTACTGCATGTTGAAACAAACCATCATAATCTGCATCCTCTACACCATTCATCATCTTATTTTGATGATGATTCCATAGTCTATTCAACTTTAACACAGGACATTTACTATCCTTACCATAGTATTTCTTAAGTGCTTCAGTTCTCCACTTCCTCTTAAGAGTCTTAGCAGGTACCCAAGGGTTCATGTCAGCAACACCTTCACTCAGTGAATAGAATCTAATCCACTTCTTTTTCTTTTTAAACGGATTCCACATAGATATTCTCCTTAAGGTATTGATAATGTGATGGTAAAGTTTTCACCCAGTCTAGCATAAACTTTCGATCTCTGGTGTATTGACCATGATAATCTCTCACATCTTGTATTCTCTCATCATCTGCTCTTTCATAAAATAATTTATCACCAAATGGTCTTATACCTTGACCTGCTGCAATGTATATTGCCCCTTCACCTATTAAGTCAGGATCAAATCCTTTCTTATGGTGATAGTCTATAAGTTGTCTATAATCATTGAGTGCAGACAGTGTTGCTTCACTTGTTTGACCTCCCCAATGCTGCTCAAACTCTACAGTATTAGTAGCATCCTTCCAGTATGGAGTATCTTCCCTTAGACTCATAGTATAATGAAGAGTCACAAAGTTCTTCATTGCCTCAAGCATTCTCTCACATGTATGATTAAATATCAACCTCTCATGATGTGTCACGTGACCATCACGACAGTGTAGCATATCAGTTAATACTAATAGATTTTCATGTGTTGTCATCAGTCCTGTAGACTCTAGTGGTTCTAGAAATCCATATGCTAGACCAATACCAACAACATTTTTCTCCCATGCATGTACATGCTTACCATGTTTAATCTTTATAGAATTAAACTGGCAATCCTTGGCAGATTCGGGCAGATATGCTCTGAACTCTTTCTCTGCATCAGCATCTGAGACATATTTACTAGAGTAAATGTATCCAGTGCCAATGTTATTCCACATAGGAATATTATACGTCCATCCATTATCTAATGCAACACAGTCAGTATAACAGTGCATCTGTGTCTCCTTATCATCATACTCAACATGTGTTACTAATGCTCTATCATTGAATAACTGATCTTTAAAGGAGATAAATGGTACACCCATATGCTGCTCTAATAGCAATGATCTAAATCCTGTGCAGTCTATGAATAAATCAGCACTAATAGCACCACCATCAATAGTAGTTACAGCAGATATATTACCCTCTGGTGTCTTAATTACATTATGGACATCACCTTTAATGTGATGCACACCATTTGGTACTGCAATATTATCTCTTAGATACTCACCAAACTTATCAGCATTCAAATGATATGATAAATCCTTGTCTGGATTATACTTTTCATATTTACTCTCGCCAAATGGTCCAGGTATTTCCATCGTCATCTTACCAGCATCTGCCATGTATGTCTGTCTATTACAGAACCTAGCAAATTCTTCTGGTGGATATACATTTCTACTATAAACACATTGCAACTCAAAGAACCTAGTCAGATGATCTTGAACCTCATCTTTATCTGGTCCCCATTCTCCAAAAGGATATTGAAATGTTTCTCCCTTATTTTCTCTAAAATTCTTAAATCTAATAGATGCCTTATAGGTAGCATTACACTGTGCCATCCAGTCTTCATCCTTGAGACCTAACCTATTGAGGTACCTATTAAAATGAGCAAGAGTAGATTCACCTACACCTATGGGTTTAATGTTAGGAGATTCTATAAGACACATCTCTATGTCTGGATGCTCCTTAGATAATAACGCAGCAGTCATCCAACCAGATGAACCACCACCTACAATACATATAGATTCAACTTTCATAAAAAAAGAGGAGTATTACTCTCCTCTATGTAGGTCTTGTAATAGTAGCATTCTACTATGGTGGTGTCCAGTTGTCAACCCAGGGATCCCATGCGTTACGTCCTTCTAGTTGAATCTTCTTAGGATCTTGGACAAATGCAGCGATGGTGCTTGGTTTAGTGGTAGTTGCTTTAATGTTAGCAATAAAATCTTTCCACTCAGTAGTACCATTTAGATTGTCTCGATACATCATATCAAGTTGATCACCAACAGAACCATAAGAATCCATACGTTCAACGACTGCTTTCTCTCTTAGATCTTCGTTCTCACTACGATGAATTACAACACCATTGACCATATAATGATCGTAGGTAGTATCATCGGGAACTTCACACCATTTAAACTCAGCGTCGTTACCTTCGTATACTTCAAATTTGTCTGCTTCGTCAACGATATCGGTGAGACCACCATTATGTCGGTTAACTAATGCCTGTTTAGCCATGATTGAATTAAACTCCTTAATGTTATTTATTAACCGTAGTATTCGTAAACTACGACCACACCTTCACGTCCTCTAGCACCTCGGTTACTAAATTGTGCTCCATTACCACCAGCACCCCATGCACAGTGGGATTGATGTCGGTGTGCATAATTATCTTGCTGGTGTCCTCCTGGTTGTGATCCACCCATATATGATACACCACCATGATGGTTACCATAGTTAGACCAATCACCATATCCACCACCACCGCCACCATAAGCGTTGTGAGTACCACCAGATCCATTACCACCTACACCACCTGCGTGTTGTTGACGACAATTTGCTCCAGTACCACCTGAGCAAGTAGCATATGATCCAAAACTTGAAGAGTTACCGTTACCACCACATCCTGAGTAGTTAGTACCACCACCTGGATTACCTATAGTAACAGATACTGATGAGATATTTGATGCATCAAGGACTCTCTCAGAGAAACCACCTGCTCCACCAGATTCACATTTACCTGATCCACCGCCACCAGCACCAACTACCTGCACCTTAATACTTCCAACACCATTTGGTTTACTCCATGTACCATTAGAAGTGAATACTTGCATAGATCTAAATCCAGCACCACCTCCACTACCTGATGCTATATCAGTAGACCATAGTAAATTTGTTCCATTAGTGCTTAAGAACCTACCACTCTGTCCACTCATAGATGGTATATTATATGGTGAGTTACCTGTAATAGTACCATTAATGTTTATGTCAGTGACCTTCAGAGTACCGTTAGCAGTGATTGATCCACTACTTAGAGTGAATCCACCTAATCCAGCGAGGTCTGTGACTGTAGTTACTTTTAAAACGCTCATGACTTATCCGAAGAACTCCTGTACGATTACAACACCTTCACGCCCTCTAGCACCTCGGTTACCGTGTTTAGCACCATTACCACCAGCACCCCATGCAGCATGAGATTGATGCCTATGTGCGTAATTGTCCTGCTGGTGAGAACTAGGTTGAGTGCCACCTATAAAAGATGCTCCAGCAGTGTGATTACCAAATGCCCAATAAGATCCATGACCGTTACCTCCACCACCATAGATGTTTAAGGTACCGCCTGATCCATTTCCACCAACTCCTCCAGCATGTTGCTGACGACAGTTTGCACCTGTACCACCAGAAGCAGAGCAGTAACTACCGAATGATGATGTGTTTCCATTACCACCACATCCTGAGTAGTTAGTACCACCTCCAGGATTACCAATACTTACAGATACAGATCCAACGTTTGCTACATCAATTACTCTTTCAGAGGTACCACCTGCTCCTCCACCTTCTGTATAACCAGATCCTCCACCACCTGCACCAACTACGGTTACGATGATAGTTCCAACTCCTTCAGGTTTACTCCACGTGCCATTGGATGTCCAAACTTGCATGGATCTTATACCAGATCCAGAGACAACAGGAGACCAAACAAATCCACTACCAGTGGATTTAAGTGCTTTACCTGCGTTACCACCTTGAGGTGGTACAACATACGTGGATCCACCACGAATTTCACCATCAATGACTATATTGGAAACAGTCAAAGTTGTTGTCGCAGTGATACCACCACCAGCGAGCATGAAACCTTGTGCTCCAGTTAAATCTTTTAATGCTGATACTTTAAGATTTGCCATGCTTTATTTATCCATAAAACTCGTGAATTACAACAACACCTTCACGTCCTCTAGCACCTCGGTTACCGAACTGTGATCCATTGCCACCTGCTCCCCATGCACAATGAGATTGATGTCTATGTGAATAGTTACTTTGTTGGTGACTTGCTGGTTGGGATCCACCCCAGTATGAGCATCCAGCAGAATGGTTACCATATGAGTGGTGAGATCCGTGTCCGTTACCTCCACCACCATAGATGTTTAAAGAACCACCAGATCCATTACCACCTATACCTCCAGCATGTTGCTGGCGACAGTTTGCACCTGTACCACCAGATGCACTACAATATGATCCAAATGATGATGCGTTACCGCTACCACCACATCCTGCATAGTTAGTACCACCTCCAGGATTACCTATAGTAACTGATACTGAAGAAACGTTAGAGACATCTACTTGTCTTTGTGATGTTCCACCAGCACCTGCTGATTCACACTGACCTGATCCACCTCCTCCAGCACCTGTGCATGTAACCATTATAGTGCTAACACCAGATGGTTTTGTCCACGTGCCATTAGAAGTCCAAACTTGCATAGAACGAACACCTGAAGCAGCAGACAGTGTACCCCATGTCATATTCGATCCGTTATTACTAACAAAATTATCTGTTTGACCAGATGGGTTGGGAAGAATATATGCAGACGATCCCGCTAATGAACCATTGATCTCAATGTCATTTACAGTTAATGTGCCGTTAGCAGTAATACCTCCACTGGAGAATGTAAAACCACCAATACCACCTACATCTTTAATAGCTCCCAGATTTAACTGTGCCATACTTCAAGATTCTTTCTTATCTATTTATCATTATTTATAACAGGTGTATCAGTATTCCATGAAGATGCTTCAGGTACGTAATTAGTGGGTGCATCTGGATTCTGCCACCTATGATTACTATTTGTATCAGCGTTTATATTAAAAGAGATAGTTATTCTATCTTCATCAGTTTCATTAGGTGTAACATCATGCTCTAACCATGTAGGGAAATATAATAACAACCCTGGCTCTGGAGTTATATCATGAGAAGAAACAGCATCATTAAAATACTCATGATCCCTTTGTATATGCATTAATGGACCTCTAGGATCCCAAAACCTTATAACACCAGAATTCTCTGGCACTTTCACATAATATACACCAGAGAGAAATATATTAGTATCATTATGTACATGTCTCACATTATATGCACCCCTTGGATTTATATTACACCAAGGATATACACTAATATCCTTTAAAGGTATGTCATCTCTTTGTGGGCAATTAGAGGCAACCATGTCCACCCAATCCTGATTATGAAATAGATCACCTTGATAACCACCTCTATTTGAATATTGCTGATTAGGTTGGTGCTTCTGATATTCGTATATCTGTCTTTCTAATAAATCATTATCAAAATCAACCTTCGTACTCCACATTGGACTAGGAAAGAAATATGTTATTTGCATTACCATTTACCTAAAGGACATGCCTTGTAATCTGTGACAAGACTTTTATTAACTAGGCGAAGAAGTATTTGTTTGACATCCATGAAGCAACCACACTCCAAACACTGACGTGTAGATGCCTTCCACCTGTCACAAGTATAACATATCTCTATATTTTTTGCAGCAGTGGGAGTAAGATGCTCTTTTCTCTCATCAAGATCAGGGATAACAAAATCTTTATACTTGTCTTTCCATACCAGACCATTCCATTCACCATTAATTATTTCCTTCTCTCCATCATAATGCATAATACCATCTACATAGGATCACCGTAAGCTACAAGGTATAATGAATTACCAGCATAATTAGATCCATTCGCTATACCTGGATCAGACTGCCTACCATTACTTATAGTCTGATTATTACTGTTAGAATGCCAGTCATTACCCCAATAACTCCAGAATGTCTGTGATGGATTAGATCCTCTCCAACTATCACCCTTACCATTGGATAATGATCCATAGTATGAGCATAATACCTGAGTATCATCGTCTGAGTCTGTGTTTATACCCCAAACTGCAAATCTATTAGGTGTACTACCATTAGATGCTGATCCACCCCAACCACTATTTTCATTTAAGGTACCACTATATCCATTACTATTACCAGTAAAGTTAGTTACTGAAGGTGAATTGAATCCTGAAGCATTCTGTCCTGCCCAGTTACCCTGATTCCTATTATATTGGTCTAACCTATTAATAATATCATGGAAACTCTCAGCACCACTATCTTCTACTAGATCATATACAAGATATTTACTATGAGATGTAGGACTCTGTAGGTCTCCATCACCAGTTACAAGTGCAACCTTAGTAATACCTTTCTTATTAAAGTATCCATCATATAGTCCTACACCAGCACCAAATGCTGTTCTACCAGATGCCCCTGTGCTACCACTACTAATACTTCTCCAACTACTCTGTCCAGTATATCCAAACCTTTGTGTACTACCTTGGTTACTTTCTCCACCTTTACGACCATTAGTATGCATAATAATATCCCAGTCAGGTGAAGCACCTCCACCACCTCCTCCACCAGATCCAGGTGCGAAGTATGTAATAACTACCTTACCAGATCCACCTTGGTGACTACCATTTCCTCTGTTGTGGCTATGTCTACCACCATAAGATATCTGTCCAGAATAAAATGGACTATTCCTTCCTGCTGATGGTGGTGTTTCTCCATCTCCAGTATATGTATTTGCACCTTCAACTGGATATGATGGGTGACCTCCAATATATCCTGATCCACCTCCACCATTTCCACCGTTGGGTGATCCACCTCCACCTGCACCACCGTAATATCCTGCTCCCCCGCCACCAGCGTTACATCCGTTTCCACCAGCAGCAGATGCGTAGTTACCACCATAGATTTGGTTAGGCCAACCTACACCACCACTACCTTCTCCTCCTCCGCAGGCAACGCCTCCACGAAGTTGTTGACCATAACATTGGTCACCAGAGCTACAATATCCACCACCAGTCTGCCTATATGTACCACCTGTTGTCTGCTCACCTGGAAGTCCACCAGAGTTTGATGGGTTTCCTCTTTGACCATTAGTTCCTCCTCCAGCACCACCACCATGACTAGATCCACTAGATGAGTTGGCAGATCCACCTCCACCACCTGCAACTAGAATAGCAGCACCATGATCCGTGTCTGGACTACTACCACCCCATGAACTCGTAAATATTCCTGTATATCCTGCTCCCGATCCATTATTTTGCCGACCTGGACCTCCATGTCCTCCAACAATAATTTTTAATTGACCACTATTACCTGGAATATTGATAGTACCTTCTGTATATCCTCCTGCTCCACCTCTAGTATTTGTATCTCCTTCTGCTCCACCACCAGGTCCAAAAAGATATGCAGTTATTGGTTGACCGTTAGTATCTGATAAATTAAAAGTCTGTGCTCCACCAGTATAATTAAATGTTTTCTCTGTATATACTCCAGCACCTCCACCGCCACCACCAGCACCAGTTCCACCAAGTGCTCCAGGTCCTGAGGCAGTAGGATTCCACCTCGCTGACATTCCAGGTCTTCCCATATTTTACCTCCTAACTAAATGCTCCAGCAGATCCGAAGACAACATATTCCTCATTACCAGCAGGAGATGCAGGTATTTTATCTATAAGGGCAAAAGAAACAATAAGATATGTATCTGTATGTCCTGGTGCAGTGCCACCAGACCATATTACTGGAGTTGTAGTACCATCAACATTAAGTGCTATTGGTGCACCAGCACCACCACCATTTTCACATATAACAGTGAAACCAAATCCATGACCATCACCATTTGGGACATTATTTAGATTTAGTGTCCAATCAGATCCACCAGTCCTTGTTACATATATGACGTTATGTGCATTAAAATCATGAGTTATATCACCTTGAGAAACATAATATTTAATACTTTCCTTTGTCTCTGAGAAGTGTAATAGTCCTGTTGATCTTATATCACCTGCATATATTGAATTAACTTCCAGATTCATCTGGTCTTCACCACCAATGATATTCCACGTGGCGTTATTCTCAATCGTTACTGTATATCCATTTGCAATCGTAATTGGACCTGCACTGAATCCGTTTGTAAATTCTACTCCACCGTTAGCAGTAGGTCCTATAGTTAAATTCTCTTCAATAGTGGTACCATTAGTCCTAATGATTGAGTTGTTACCAACCGCAGGACCACCTCCACCTATCGTCGTCCAACCTGGAACACCTTGTTGAGCATCTGCTTTGTATATCTGTGCAGCATCCTCTGTGCTGTTATATACCACAGTACCAAAAGCAGGTGTGCCTAAAGCAGTTACTGCTGCTGTATTTAAGGCAGGGAGATTGATCTGCTCTGTGACTGACAATGCCTCCATGATGGCACGAGTCGAAGCATCAATCTGATTTCCAATTATCTTGGTGGACATGTTTATCCTCTATTAATACTATTTAGATAACAAGTTCACGTATCTGTATATTATCACCAGTCTGAGGTGTTGTACCGACTGAGAAGTCAACAGCATTAGATGTTACAGTATAATCAGTTCCTGGTCTTTGGCAAACACCATTCAAGAATACTATTACTGAATACGCTGTGTGTCCAGGAGATATAGCAAATGATGTTGTAACACCATCACCAGCATACATGACACCATTGTTGCCGTTAGTAACACCTGTTGCCAATGTATATTTATCTGCACATCCATATTTACCACTCACGTCTATATCACCAGTAACTGTTACGTTACCACTGATTCTCATTCTATTACTCGCATCTGGTGCTTCACCAATACCATAATGTGTTACACCTGAATACCTATTAGATGTAATAGGTGCTGTGTCAGATAGACCAAACTTATACCAAACACCAGAATCATATATCCATCCCATAAACGTACCTGGAGTCCAGTCTACGTTATAGCATAGATCACCAGTGTTAAATGCAGTACCAGCAGTAACACTAGGATTACCACTACCATCATCCTCTGCTAGGAATGTATTCCTTAAAACAGTACCATCATCATTAGAGTAGGTTAGATTCAGAGTCTGGATCTTATCTGATGCTGTTAACTTCTTCTGGAATGTAACAGGACCAGAGAATACAGATTCTAACTGGTTAGATGCACCACCAATAACAGTTAGTTTATCGGTAAGCACAACTTCACTGAAGGTCTCAATAGATGTACCTTCCTCACCCAACACATTAAGTTGAGCAATATCTTCATTAGTGATCTGACCTGTAACTGGGTTGATAACCTGGTTACCAACAAACAACTCACCATCACTGTTAACACCTGAGTAGTATGCAACTCCAGCAGATTCTTTAAGTGACTGTGATAGTCTGACCTGTGCTGGTGTTAACACCTCCACCTGTGTAGATGGGAATGCAGTTGAGTAGTTACCTGGACCAAATCCAAGATACTCAAACGTGTGACCTGATGCTCTCAGAATTGAGTAACGTCTCAACTCACAGAGTATAGGTTGTACTGAGTTATCAGCATTTAGTTTGAGTGCAATCTTTCTGTCTTCTGCTTCACCTAGTCTTGCAGTAACACTAATACCATTCAATACGTTAGATGTAGTGTTATATCCTAAGTTATTCTCTGTCTCCAATAGGAAGAACTGAGATGTCTCCTTAGTAAGAGATCTCTGTGTGTCCTCATTAGGAGTAGGAGATGCACCGTCAGTAGTTGTAACCACACCAAGAGTTTCATTACTTGCTATTGAAACTGATGCTGCTGGGTCTGCTACTGGGTTGTCTCTATCAAATGCAGGATATAAGTCTACAACTGCTTGAGAGAATGCAAAGTCATTAAAGTTAGACGTTGATGGAGATACACTAGCATTCAACAATGTTAGGTAATATACACCGTCAGTCACACCCTTAACGAATACAGTTTGTGTCTCTACAGCATATATGTAATATGCCTTTGCATATGCTGGACTGTTGGTCTCACTACTTCGTGGTTGGATAACAAAACCTGTAATGGGTGCTCTAGGTACGGGAAATGCGTCCTTATCAAGTACATAGCGATACCTGTATATCCTATCAACCAAGTTTCTAGCATCGGGTACCCTTCTGATAAATGTAGTAGGTGTGAATCCTAAGTTCTGGTAAATGCTATTTGCTTGTAGTGTTGTGTATATGGTATTAACAGATCCATCTACCTGTAGATACCACTGACTATTAACACTATCCCACTTGAGTGGTGAATCATCATCACCTGCATTGGTACCTGTTACTTCAGTACCACTAGGTGATATATCAGCATAATGAGTAGTTGGTTCACTTGCACCACTAGCAATTAAGAGCACATATAGGCGATCTGGGGTATTTACGTCATCCCTTCTAGCACCTATAGTATAACCTTGCACCTTACTTGGTGGTCGGCCTGTCTCTACAGTATATCCGTAGAGGAATAGTTTTGTTGGGTCTGCAACACTTCTTGTCTTTGTAATATCAACAGTAATCCAGTTGATTGATATCTCAGAGACATCATCAAGAGATTTAGGTGGTATTACATGTGTTATCTGCCCTGCTTTATCTTTCGTAAA
>CETC01039137.1_pt1 | contig 15649 bp, 17 predicted proteins | sample 326911 | NCBI WGS metagenome assembly CETC01 (sample SAMEA2622694, study PRJEB7988) | marine metagenome | isolation source: saline water (ENVO:00002010), including | reverse complement strand
AAAAAGGTAGGTATGTATCTGAGTTAGCAGAAGGTTACATAAAAGATGAATGATGAAAAACACAAAAAAACAATAAGGTGGGACGGAACTTGTAAGAAATGTGGTGTGAAAACCTATTGGATGCCAGTAGCAAAAAAAGGTTCTCATGTTGAAGGTTTTATATGTTTGCTATGTTATTACAAGAAACAAGATGATATTACAAACGGCAAGGCTCAAGAGTGTACTGTGGGTGAATTATTGGAAGAAACTAGAAGCAAATGAACGTAATGGATAAACCAAAAATAGATAAAGTAGAGCAGATAAAACAAGCAAGGAAAGAGATTACTCTTGTACCTAAGAAGTATCAGGTCACCGATGTACAATCTCCCTCACCTTTTATTACAATCCCCTCACGAGCTTTAAATGATAAAAGAATACTATCAAGTGGATCTGCTTTAGAAGTTCTATGTGTTTTATGTAGTTATATATCAGGATCAAGTGGGACTGCTTTTCCTTCCCAATACCTATTAGCTGAAAGATTAGCAAGATCACAACAAGCTATTTCAAGGCAAATGGTGAAGCTCATTGAATGGGGATATGTTAAGAAGATCGTTAAAGAAAATGCCCTGAGACAATCAGGAAGAAAAGGAGCTACATATAGAGTTATATATGATCCAAAAGTATCCGATAGAGAACTTATAGCAAAGACAAATGATCCCATTGTAGAACAAAGAATTGCTGAACAAACATTGAACAAAACATTGAACAAATCTTGGACAAACATTGAACCCCAAGAGAGTAAGAAGGAAGAGGTTATACAACATAATAGTGTTGTACCGAGAGTGCAAAATTCACAACGTAATAGTGTTGTAAGTAACTCTTTATCTTTAACTAATATATATAATAGGGAAAAAATTAAAGAATATTTAGAAACGTACTCACATGCATTAGACCGATATGGAACAAGAGGAACATGGAGGTGGACTGAAAGAGAAGAAGTAATAGCTGAAGAAATAATGAATGCTGGAGTAACAGTAGCTGAATTTAGAATTAATGTTAGTAGAGTTCTAAGTAAATGTAAGAAGGAATATAAAAGGCCACCGTACACAATAGCTTACTTTAAAAGTATATGGATTAAGAAGGATGAGCCTAAAACAAGTCAAGATATTGCTAAAGAGCTTGGTAAAAAAATGAAACTAAAGTACAGTATGTACAAAACCTAGATGTTCGTTTAGATTATGTACACAATAGAAAAAAACAATGAAATCCGGGGTATCAAAAAAAGCGACCTTACCCCCTCCCCCCCTAGACGTTTACTAGGGGGGATCTCACAAAAATATTTTCCATTTTTTCATATAGGAGGTTTACATGGATAATAAAACTTTAGACGTAGTACAAGCGAAGAAGTACACAAATAAGAATGGTGAAGAAAAAACCCAATGGCTTAAAATTGGTAAGTGTTTTACCAAAATGGATTTAGTAAGTGGTATTAAGTTAGATGTTATGCCTTTACCGGATGAGAAGGGTGAAGTCTGGCTAAAAGTATTTCCAAAAGACGAAAAGTTTGAGCAAAAAAATGAAGGCTACGAAGCTCATAAAACAGCTAGTAACGAAGATACTTTAGAAGCAGATGTCCCCTTCTAGGAAAAGAATTGTACCTAAAATGGGTAATCTTGGAGGTGTTCGTGAGATATCTAAAAAGCTTAAAGGCTCAGATGTTATTTTTGAAAACCGGGAGAAACTTGCTGAAGCATTATTATCTCTTAGCCATGCCAAAATTACAGATATTGTTAATTGGGATAAAGAGGGAAAAGTTAAAATTAAAGATCTTAAAGATATCCCGGAACATGCATTGCAAAGCATTAAAAAGATTAGAGCTGTTCCTATGGGTGAAAAAATGCAGATCGAAGTTGAGATGATTGACAAGGTTAGGGTTTTACAGATGTTAGCGAAGTCTGCCGGTATTTTAGATCGTACTCCTGAAAGTGAAAAACCAAGTGTTATTGAAGTGAATATGGTAGGTCCAAATGACAGAAAAACCTGATAAATTAAATTTAGATTTTAGTACTTCCCCTAATGTTTGGAAGTTTTTAAGCGATAATAGTTTTGTAAGAGGTCTTATTGGTCCGGTTGGATCGGGTAAATCTTATGCTTGTTGTGCCGAAGTTTTTAAAAGAGCTGTACAGCAGAAACCTTCACCAAGAGACGGTATTAGATATTCAAGGTTTGTTATTGTTAGAAACTCATATCCCATGCTGAAAACGACAACTATTAAAACCTGGCTTGAATTATTTCCTGAAAATATTTGGGGTGGTCTTCATTGGTCACCTCCTATTAAGCATCATTTAAAATTACCTTCTAGGGGGAATGCTTCCGGTATAGATTGTGAAGTTATTTTTTTAGCCTTAGACCAGCCAAAAGACGTAAGAAAATTATTATCTTTAGAATTGACTGGAGCTTTTGTTAATGAAGCAAGAGAGCTTCCAAAAGCCGTTATTGACGGCTTGACACATAGAGTTGGAAGATATCCGACTAAAGCAGACGGAGGGTGTAATTTTCGTGGAATTTGGATGGATAGTAACCCTTGTGATGATGATCATTGGCTCTATAGAGTATCTGAAAAAGAAAAACCTAAAGGTAAATTTGCTTGGACTTTTTTTAAACAACCAGGAGGTGTATTAGAAGTACCCTTAAAAGATGTTCCTAAAGAAATTCCTGAAGCTCAAGGTTATATTTCGGCTGGTGGCAAATGGTTTAAAACTAATCCTAAAGCTGAAAACCTACATAATTTGCCCGAAGGTTACTATGAGCAGTTGCTTGGCGGTAAAAATTTAGATTGGGTTCGCTGTTATGCACAAGGTTTATACACTTATGTTCAAGAAGGTAAGCCGGTTTGGTCTGAATATGATGATAGTACTATGACAGCAGACCTAGAAGTAGATGAAAATGTAGCTGTTCAAGTTGGAATTGACTTTGGTTTAACTCCTTCGGCTGTATTTGCTCAACGTATGCCCTCCGGAGCTTGGCATATTCTACATGAAATTGTTACTTTTGACATGGGATTAGATCGTTTTACCAATATTTTAAAATCAGAAATGGCAATCCGGTTTCCCAAAAATGAATTTATGGTGTGGGGTGATCCAGCCGGACAATCTAGGGAAGGTATTTATGAACAAACATCTTTTGAATTTTTAAAAACAAATGGCATTTTAGCAAGGCCAACAGCAACAAATGATTTTAAAGTTAGAAGAGAAGCTGTAGCCATGCCAATGAATAGATTAATTAAAGGCAAACCCGGCTTTCTAGTTAACAGAAAATGCTTGAGATTAAGAAAGTCTCTATCCGGTGGCTACCATTTTACAAGAGTAGCTGTTGGTGCTGGTCAAGAAAGATTTAAAGATAAACCAAACAAAAATGAACATTCTCATGTCGGTGATGCTTTAGGTTATTGTTTGCTTGGTGGTGGAGAAATGAGAAGAATGACAAGAGGAGAAAAAAGTTATGGTAAGCCAACGATTGCGAACACGGAGTTTAATGTTTTCGCCTAGAAAATTAATTAGAAATCCCCTAACAAAAAAATATAAAACAAGGATTCTTAATAGCAGAAAAATAAATTCAAGGAGGACAATAAATGTTCAAAACAGACGAATTAATGCAAGTGATGAAATGTGACGGTTTTAATCATCGAATTATACCTTTTCATCCAAGACATATTCACATGACAGAATTTAGAGACTTTGATCAAGAAATACTTGACGGCTACGGTAGACCTCATATTGAAGACTATTCCGTTGAAGGTTTAAGCTTTACAGCTATCTATAAGGGAGAAGTTTATGTAATATTTGGATTATATCCCTTGTGGAGAGGTGTTGCCGAAGCCTGGATGTTGCCCTCAAAAAATTTAGAATTAATTAAATTAAAGTTTCATAAGGCTTCACTAAGGTTTTTTGAGTATGCACCAAAGAAATTAAAGCTTCATAGAGTACAATCTTTTGTCCGTTCAACAAATGTTCAAGCAATAAAATGGGTGGAAATGTGTTATTTTGTTCGTGAAGGACTATTGCAAAAATATGGTCCTGATATCAACGACTACTTTGCTTATGGGAGATTATATCAATGAGTGCTGTAACTAGGCCAATAGGAAGAGCTTTAGGATTAAGTGGGGGTGATGATGCTCCTTCAGGACCTTCTGATGAAGAATTAGCAGAACAATCTGCAAGAGAAAAAAGAGCTAGAGAAAAAGAATTAGAGGAAAAAAAGAAAATTGCTTCCGCAAATCTTACAAGAAGAAGAGGAAGAGTTCTTATGTCTGATGAAAGAGAAAATCCAGCTACGGGTGTAGCACCTCCAACGAGAACATTAGGACCTGAAAGAAATCCTAGAGTATGAGGTCATTCCCAAGAAATCCAAGAAAAAAGGAGATATTAAATGCCAGAAGTAAGTTACAAGACCAGTCAGGGAATGAAAAAAAAGACGTTTCCGTACAACAAGTCGGGAGTAAGTCAGGCAAGAAAGTTCGCAAAGGAGACTAACGGAAAATTAAATATGTCTCTAAATAAATCAGCAAAATTAAAATATAAAAAATCTTATGCCTAAATTAAATCCAAGAGATCTAAAGAAAAGATTTGAAGATGCCACAAGGCATAAAGATAATTGGAGAGCTATTTACGAAGATGCTTATAGGTATGCCTTACCGATGAGAAATCTTTATGACGGGTATTTTGACGGGAATGTACCTGGACAAGATAAAATGTCAAAAGTATTTGATTCAACAGCAATTCAATCTACCCATAAATTTGCTAATCGTGTTCAATCAGGTTTGTTTCCTCCTCAATCGGCTTGGTGTAGATTAATGCCGGGAGAAGAAATACCTAAAGAACGAGAAATTGAAATACAGCAGATATTAGATAATTATGCCGATAAAATGTTTGCTGTAATGCGACAATCTGCCTTTGACATGGCTATTGGAGAATTTTTATTAGAACTTGCTATTGGTACTGCGGTTATGCTTATACAGCCAGGTGATGAAGTACAGCCAATAAGATACACAACAGTTCCTACTTTTCATATTTCCTATGAAGAAGGCCCATTTGGTAAAGTTGAAAAAGTATATAGAAAAATGAAAAGACCTTATGGAGTATTAGATCAGGAATTTCCAGATATTAAAATACCAAACGACATGAAGCAAAGATATAGTGATAATGATACGGAAATGGTAGATTTAATTGAGGGTACTTATTATGACAAAATGACGGGTACTTATCATTATCAAATTATTGATGATGCGGGAGAAAATGAGCTTGTTTATAGAGAAATGGATAGTTTCCCTTGGGTTATATCCAGATACATGAAAGCATCGGGAGAACGATATGGAAGAGGACCAGTATTATCTGCTCTACCCGATATTAAAACATTAAATAAAGTCAAAGAGTTAACTTTAAAATCGGCTAGTCTTTCTATAGCTGGGGTTTATACGGCAAGTGATGACGGTGTTTTAAATCCAAATACAGTCCGAATTGTTCCTGGTGCAATTATTCCGGTGGCTCGTAATGGTGGTCCGCAAGGTGAAAGTTTAAGAGCTTTACCTAGACCGGGAGATGCACAATTATCACAGCTTATAGTTGGTGATTTAATCTCTTCAATCAAAGCAACTCTTATGGATGAAAGTTTACCGCCTGATACTATGTCGGCAAGATCAGCTACAGAAATTCAAGAAAGAATGAAACAATTGTCACAGAATCTCGGTTCAGCCTTTGGTAGGCTGATTAATGAAACAATGTACCCTATTGTTAGAAGAACTTTGGAAGTTATGAACAGTATTGGCATGATTGAACTGCCATTAAAGGTTAATGGACTGCAAGTAAAAATTGCACCTACTGCTCCCCTTGCAATGGCTCAAAATGCTGAAAAAGTTAGTGAAACTTTAAATTTCATGCAAATTGTAGGTCAATTAGGACCGCAATCTCAAATGTTTATCAAACAAGATAAAATTGTTGACTATATTGCAGAAGGGTTAGGCATACCGGCTGAACTGAGAACGACTATTGAAGAACGTCAGCAATTAATGCAACAAGCACAACAAATGATGCAAGTTGCTGAAGAACAAGGAGTGCTAAATGAAGATCAACAACCAGGCCAACAAGATCAGGTCAATTAATTCTGCTGGTTGGGATAGTTTAGAATCAGAAGAACAAATTGTTAAAAATGAGCCTACTGATTTAGATAAATCCTATCATAGAACTTTTAATTCTGAAGACGGACAGAAAGTTTTACAGCATCTTATTTCAATTACAATAGATCAACCGGCTTGGATGCCGGGAGCAGATCCTTCTTATGGTTATGCAAGAGAGGGACAAAATTCACTTATTCGTGAAATAAAACAAAGAATGAGGAGGTGTATCAATGAGTGAAGACAAACAAGAAGTTCAGCAAGAACAAAAGCCTGAAGGGTTAATGGCTGAAGAAGCACAAAACTTAAAAGAGGAGAACTTAAATGCAGAAGAAGAAGGTATCTCACCACAAAAAAATGAAGCCGTTACCGAAGGAGAAGATCTTGAAAACGTCAAGCTGGAAAAGCCGAATGGTTTGCCTGATAAATTCTGGAATGAAAAAGACGGTGCGGACTTTGAAAACCTTATTAAAAGTTATAACTCCTTGGAAAAAAAATTAAGTGAGGGTAAGCCAAAAGTTCCCGATCAATATGATATTAGTTCATTAGAAAATGTTAGTTCGGATGATCCCCTACTTAAAACTTACATGGATTGGGCCAAAGAAAACGGTATTTCCCAAGACAATTTTATTACGTTAGCTTCTAAATTTGTTGAATTAGGCGGTAACATTCAAAAACAAGAAGAAATTGAAGTTCAAAAAGAAAGAGAAAAGCTTGGTCCAAATGCATCGGAAATTATTAAATCTAATATTAATTGGGGAAAGTCTATGGTGACTAAAAATGTATTTACCCAAGAAGATTATGATGAACTTGAAGTACTTGGTGGAACGGCTAATGGTCAAAGATTAATTCAAAAATTTAGACAGTTACAAGGCGAACAAGAAATACCGGTGGTATCTATTCCTGGTAATAGTTTAGATAAGGAAGAATTATCAGCTATGGTCGCAGATCCTCGGTATCAAACTGATGCTAATTATAGACGAAAAGTGGAAAAAGCTTTTGAGGAAGCTATCCCAAATTAGTGTATAAATACTAGATATGTATTTCAGGCTTTACAAACTACTATATCTTGGTGTATCTTATTCTTGATTGATAACTCTTTTGAGCCGATCTTAATTAGGGTGAAACCCTACGAGCTGGTCGTAATCAGTAGTTGAGGTCGGGATATTCCCGGTAACCAAAGCGATTAACATTAACTTTTTTTATTGGGAGAGCTATAATGGCTACAACACTAAGTAATGCATTTATTACTCTGTTTGAAGCTGAAGTTCATCAAGCTTATCAGGCTTCTGCTCAATTAAGAAATGTTTGTCGTATGAGAACTGGTATTCAGGGAAGTACAGCAAAATTTCCAAAATTAGCTGAAGGTACTGCAAGTGTAAGAACTCCTTCAACAGACGTAGTTGCAATTGGCGGTTCATGGTCTACTGTAACAGCGACTTTGACCGATTATGTGGCTTCTGAATATACTGATATATTCAATCAAGCCAAAGTCAATTTTGACGAAAGACAAGAATTAGCAAAACTAGTTGGGAATGCAATTGGCAGAAGAGAAGATCAAATTATTATTGATGCTTTAATTGCCGGATCTGCTGGAACAACAGTTGCTAATACTGTAGTAACAAGTGGATCTGCAACAGCTTCAGATCTTAACGTAGGAAAAATTATCTCTGCTAAAAAAGCTTTAGATACTGCAAATGTTCCTCCGTCAGACAGACACATGATTATTCATGCTAATTCACTAGCTTCATTGCTAGGTGATGAAAGAGCTGTCAGTTCAGATTTTATCCAGCTACAAGCTTTATCTCGTGGCGAGATTCAGCAATTTGCTGGTTTTAACATTCACATGATTGGTGACAGAACAGAAGGCGGACTTCCAATTGACGGATCAAGCGACAGAACTTGCCTGGCATTCCATAAGGATGCTTTAGGATGTGCTGTTGGTGTTGCTCCAAAAATTGAAGTCAACTATGTGCCTGAAAAAACATCTTTTCTAGTTACCGGAATGTATTCTGCTGGAGCAATCGTAATTGATACGGCTGGTTTAGTAGATGTAACTTGTAGGGAGAGCTAATATGGCATTTAGTAGAACTGGATGGCAACCTATTGGTGGCCAGGCAAAAAAAGGCACAGCTCCGGCAATGTGGTCTTATACATCAACAGATGCAAAGACTGTTATTGACGGTGCTGGTTACTTCAACGATGTAAGTGACGATGTAACTGTAGGTGATATCATTTATTCTTGGGCCTCTACGGGTGGTACGGCAACAGCTTCTTGGCATGTTGTTGTATCTAATGCATCAGGAGTTGTTGATGTAGGTGATGCAGTTGCAATTGCTGTAAGCGATAGCGACTAATTTTAATATGGGAAGCATTCGTGCTTCCCTAGCATTTAAAGGTTCGTGGATATGGCTGAAGGTGATACCGATGTTTCAATTTGCTCTCAAGCACTCCTCCTACTAGGAGCAAACCAAATAACATCTTTTTCAGACGGAACATCCCCTAGTTCAATATGTTCGGTGCTATATCCACGAGTTAAATCACAGACTTTAGGTATGTACCCTTGGTCATTTACATTAGCTAAAAAAACTTTGGCACAATTGGCGGAAACACCGACAAATTATTGGACCTATGCTTATCAATTGCCAAACGATATGTTTCTTGGAGTACCAAGAACTGTTTATGCTTCGACTTCTGGTTCAGCACCAAAAATTACAGAATATGAAATTCAAGGTAATCAGATGCTTACAAATGAAACAACAATTGTAGTTGATTATCAAAAATTTGTAAGTGAAACAGATATGCCTTCTTATTTTATTCAAATGCTGGTTTATCAAATGGCATGGCATTTAGCAGAACCAGTTACAGATCAACTTACGAAATCAGATTATTGGAAAACAATAGCATTAGGAACAGCTACGGAAAATATGAGAGGGGGTTATTTTAGACAAGCAATTAACATAGACGGAGGTGGACAATCTAAAACAGTTATTGCTGATTATCTTTTAACAGAAGCCAGGTTCTAATGCCAAGACTAACACAGTATCAATCAAATTTTACAATAGGTGAAGTTGATCCCCTATTATTTGGAAGAGTAGATTTACAGCAATACCCGTCAGCTTTAGAAAAAGCTCAAAATGTAGTAGTTATTCCTCAAGGCGGTTTTGAAAGAAGGCCCGGCACAAGGTTTATGTTGGATATTACTTCTCATCTTGGCGGAAGTTTTACAACTTTAGACGGGATAAGATTAATACCATTTGAATTTTCAACAACACAATCCTATATGCTGGTGTTTGTTAAATATGATACAACGAATACAAGAATGTTTGTATTTGCCAATGCACAACAAATTACGAATATTAATGGATCTGGTAATAACTATCTTACTTGTGCTTTAGGTAACATTGATTTAGATAGATTATACTTTACTCAATCTGCTGATACTTTAATTCTGGTCCATGAAGATATGTCCCCTAAATCAATTGTTAGGGGTGATAGTAATTCTAGTTGGACATTTTCAACTATTTCTTTAACTTCCCCAAAAACAGCCTTTACTACTAACACAACTAATCCTTCGGCAACTTTAACTCCGGATTCAGTAGACGGAACAGTTAGTCTTACAGCATCAGCAACAATTTGGCATGACGGAAGAAGCGGTACAGCACAAGCTGGAGCATCAGCAACAATTACTTTAGATTCCGGAGCATCTGCTACAAATGATATTTACAATGGAGCAACAATTACAACAACTGGAGGAACGGGTTCAGGGCAAACAAGAATAATTTCAGATTATGTAGGATCATCAAAAGTTGCTACAGTATCTGTTGCCTGGTCTACAACCCCAAGTTCAGATACAACATTTACAATTGTTAGCCAGGTGGACCAATATATTAATGTATTAAATGGGTTTGGAAGAGCTAAAATTGTAGCTGTTTCATCTGGTACTGTTGCTAAAGTCGTAACTGAATTTCCTTTTTTTGAAAAAGATGTAGCAATAGCAAGTGGAGATTGGGAATTAGAAAGTGGTTATGAAGATGCTGTATCTAGTTCAAGAGGTTATTTTCGTACTTGTACATTTCACGAAGGCAGACTTTATATGGGGGGTTCAAAGTCATTGCCTAATTCATTGTTTGGTTCAAAGATAAATAATTTTTTTAATTTTAAACCAGCAGAAAGTTTAGATGATGATGCTATCTTTGTAACAATTGCTACTGATAGTGTAAATGCTATTACAGCCATGAGATCCGGTAGAGATCTTCAACTCTTCACTAAAGATGCAGAATTTTTTGTACCTCAAGCAACATTAGATCCTATTACTCCTTCTAATATTGTTATTAAGAATGCAACTCGTAGAGGTTCAAAAGAGGGCATAAAGCCGGTAATGGCTGAAGGTGGCACATTGTTTATACAAAGGGAAGGTAAAGCCTTAAGAGAGTTTTTATTTAGCGATGTAGACCTAAACTATCAAGCAAATAATATTTCTCTATTAGCATCTCATCTATTAAAAGGTCCTCGATCAATGGCATTAAGAGTAGCAACTTCAACTGATGACGGGGATCTTTTATTGATTACAAATGATGATGACGGATCTATAGGAGCTTTTTCAATATTAAGATCTCAAAATGTCGTTGCTCCCTCAGAATTTACGACTAATGGAAAGTTTTTAGATGTAGCTGTTGATGTTACAGACATTTATACAGTTACAGAAAGAACAATTAATAGCTCTACAAAAAGATATGTTGAATTATTTGACGATCAAAGAACTACAGATTGCAACATACAGTATTTTTCTGGAGCAACCTCCCCTGATCAATCTTTACCTACAAACACAACTTGTTCTAGTTTATCGCATTTAGAAGGTGCTTCAGTAGATGTGATTAGAGATAATTATGTTTTAACAGATAAAACAGTTGCTAGTGGTGCAATAACAATAGATGCAGTCCCCTCTTCTTTTGTTGAAGTTGGTTTAAGTTATTCTGTAGAAGTTAAAACACTTCCGGCTGAACCAAGACTTCCGTCAGGGCCAGTTGTAAGCAGAAAAAAAAGAATATTGGAAGCTACACCAGTTTTAAATAGCACACAAAATTTAGCTGTTAATGGTTTTGAGATTCCATTTGAAACATTACCCTATACTTTGTCTTCTACTCCAAAAAGTTTTACGGGAAGAAAAAGAATAGCACCATTGCTAGGATATAGCGATACAGCACAAATTACATTTACAATGACACAACCATTATTCGCAACAGTTTTATCTGTAGAATACAAACTTTCAACGGGACAATAAATATGGCAGATCCATTTACAGCGGTAGCAGTTACATTAACAGTTGGCAAAAGTTTAATGGAGTATCAAGCTGGTAAAGATGCTAAAGATGCTTATTATTCTCAAGCACAACATAAAGAGTTAGAGGGAAGAAGAGAAGCCGTTAGAGCAAAAGAAGAAGGTATTGAAGCTTTAAAGGCTATGAGAAAAGCTTTAGCTAATGTTTCAGCAACATCTTTTGCGGGTGGTTTAGAACCAGATATTTCTGGTGGAACAATTGAAAATATAGGAACTCAAAATATTTTAGATCCTGGTTTTTCTGATTTTTTTACAGCAAAAAGTAATGAAAGTTTAGCAATATCAATGAGTTTAGCACAAGCTGAAGATTTAAGGTTTGCTGGTAGACAAGCCAAACAACAAGGGGTAATGAGTGCTATGAGTACAATTGCCGGTGGAATGGCTTCATATAGAAATATAGGTGGCCCTACCCCAGATACATCACCGACAAGTAGTTCCTACAATTCTGCTCCTAGAGCTAGAAGTTCAGAATATTATCATAGCAACCCAAAGTATTACTATAGATATGATAATACCAGACGAGGAGTTGGTTAATGGCTAGATCAAGATATCCTGAGTTAACAAGAAGAATTGGTCTTGCTAGTTATCGAGGTCCTTCAGGTATTGGTGCAAAAGAATCTCAAAGAACAATGAGTATTATTGCCAATAGTTTAGATCAAATGAGTAACTATTTTTTTAAAAAAGCTGGTGTAAAAGCTGAATTAGATGCAGAAAAATTTGGTGCAGAAAACACTCCTTCTCTACAAGATTATAAAAATTCTATTTCTGGTGGCACAAATCCATTAGACCAATATGACAGAACAACAATATTTGGAAAAACAGCTTTTAATATAGTTTCTAAAAATCTTGCAAATAGTCTTTTAATTACTGCTAAAAATCAAATGAATGATGAAGCTATAAAAGCTGATCGTGATATGACTGATGTTAGTGAGTTTAGTAAAAGTTTAAATTCAATTGTTTTAGAAAATATAAAACTTGCAAGTGAAATATCCCCAAGTATTGCAACTCAAGTTTCTGCTGATTTAAATATAACAGCTAGTGGCCATTATTATAAACATGGAATAAAAGTTAATAAATTGAATTTAGATAAAATACAATCTCAAGGATCGTATGTTCTTAATTCAATGACAGAAAATTTGGACAAAGAGATTTTTGCTGTTTTTGATAAAAACAAAAAGATGAATGCAAAAGAACTCTCAGATAAAATATATGGAACAGACAACACAGTTGGAGTCCAAGCTACTTTAAAAACTAAATATGCAAGAGAAATGTTAGGTTTAAGGTTTGGCAAAACAGCATTTAAAAGTGGTTTAGATAATTGGGACAAAGAATGGGTAAAATCAGTTAGTAGTTTAGTTCAAACATTTGCTTTTCAAACAGATACAAAAATATCAAATATTACTAAAAACCTTATACAAAATAAGGCAACTGGAGATGTTAGAATTGATGCTTTAATTTCTAAAATTGATCCTGAAGATAGAATAGAAATAGCCAAACAAATAAGAGCTATAGCTAAAGGCCAGTTAGAATTAGAAGATAAATTAGAAATAGACACTCTTGAAAAAAATGATGCGGAAATAGCAAATCTTGAAGTACAAATAACTAATGATATTGCTAATCGTGCAGATCCAGACAGAATTAAAAAAAATTTACTAAAATTAAAAGGTTTAGTAGATCCTGAAGATAGCGATAATCCATGGGTAAATTTGTCTATTCAATACAATAAATCAGGTGGAGTGAGAAAGTATGAAAAAGTATTAAAAGATTTAAGTAAAAAAGAAAATGAAGGAACATTAACCTACAAAGAATTAGTTCAAAATATAAATAATTTAAATACAGCCGATTTTAATACACTAGCAAATAAACTTGAGCAAAATAATAAAGCTGATTTTGCAACTGCTTTGCAAATTGTCGCTGGAGAATTGCAATTTACACCTGATGCAATTATTTTATCTGAACAAGATCCTAATTATGAAAAACAGCAAATTTATGCAAATATTAAATCAAAACTCAAAAGTGAAGAGCTTTTATATAATCAAACAAAAAGAACTCAAGATAAAAATTTTAATTATATTGTAAGAGCAAGAGAAATAGCAAAAGCTGAAGCAGAAATAATATATACAAAAATCTTTGAACAAAGCAAAAAAACTACAAAATATTTTGTAGATGAAGTATTAAAAGTTTATCCCAATGTTATTCCAAACAATGAAATTAATAGAAGAAATTTAGAAGATATTAAAAAACATCTTAAACAGATTCTTACAAACAAAGATTTACGAAAAGAAACTTTTGCACAAGGGCCAGAAAATAAAGAAAGAGAAAGAATAAGAACGTATCTATTTCAAATACAAAAATTATTAGATAATGAACGGCTAGAGCAATGATATTATTTAACGAACAAGACATATTAGAACAAATAGATAATAGCAGATTGTTAAGAGAAGACGGAGAAAGCAATTTATTAAGTTATTCTAATGATCAAGGAACTTTCAAAAGTAAGCCGACATTTGTAGATAAAGCTATGGATTTTGTATCAGGCATTCCAGAAGCAGTAGGAGTTGGTATTCCTAAAGGTATTCCAGTCGGAGCAAGTAAATTTGGTATTGAGTTAATGGACACTTTTACTAATGGTGCATACAGTAAAAACTTTCTTCCTTGGCTAAATGAAAATGTACCTGGTTTACAAGAACTTGATCATGCTATTAATAAGGTTTTAAAACCTGAAGGAACAGCACAAGAAATAGGTTCTATGATTGGTGATCCAATTGGACAAGTTGTTGTTCCCGGTGCTTTATTTACAAAAGCTGGTCAAGCTTTAAACGTAGGATCTAAATTTTTAACAAATGTATTGGGATATGGCACAGCAGAAGTTGTGGGTATAAATCCTAAAGATAATGGATTACTAGAGCTAGGCATAGGCTTAATGGTTAAAAATGACGATTTAAAACAAGCTATGATTGAAAGTTTTAAGGCTGATGAAGATGCATCTGTTTTAATGCAGAAATTACAAAAAGCACCGCAAAGATTTTTTGAAGGAGGAATAATTGGTGAAGGAATTAGCAAGGCTATTGAAGGTGTTGGAACATTATATCGTTATGCAAAAAATAGTAAAACATTAGAAAAAATTGGGAACAAAGCTCAACAAGAATTAGATCTGCAAGGTGGCGGTCAAACATTGTCTATGTTGGGTGGCGGTGAAATAGAAAAAGGAGTAAATACACAATTAGCTAAATTAGCTAAAAATACAGAACAAACTCAAAAAGATGTAGATTATTTAGGTTTTTATTCAAAAGCTTTAGAAGAATCTAAAAATTTAAAACAAGAAAAAGGTACTGGTGAACAATTTAAAGCAATGCTTTTAAAGGCTGGTGTAAAACAAGATGAAATAGAATGGACTGGTTTAGATGAATTGTTAGCAAAAGATAAAGTAACAAAAAAAGAAATTACAGATTTGCTAGAAGCCAACAAAATTAAACTTGATGAAGTTGAAAAAATAGGTAGTGAAGATGATGCTTTTTTGGATTTTGGTGTTTCAGAAGACAATGTAAGATTAGATGATCTCTATTTGGCAGATGTGGCTAAAGGTAATGATGTGCCAGATAAAAAGTTATTAAAATCAACTTTGACAGCAGAAGAAAGTTATGGGCCAGAATATCTAAATAATAGAGCTGATGAGATATTTGAAGAATTTGACGAACCTGGTACTAAAGGATTTACTATTGATGATGCTTATAACGAAGCAGTAAGAGAATATTATGATAATCCAATTAGAATATATGAAGCTACCAATGGTTATGTAATAACTGGAAATGATGATGTAGGTTATCAAATATTTAGAAACAAGGCTGAAAGTTCATCTTGGAAAAATGCCTTAAATAGAGATACTGAAAGAAGAGGAAACGATATACCTTACAGTTTAGATGAAGCAAAAGTACAAGCACAGAATATAGCAGAAGAACAAGGTCATATTTTGTTTGAAAGTGATACTGCAAAATATGCTGATTATACACTTCCTGGCGGAGATAATTATAGAGAATTTTTATTAACATTTGATGACAAACCAGCAAAAATGGATGCGGATTTTATTGACGGCGGTCATTTTGACGAAGAAAACATTGTAGCTCATATAAGAGTTAAAGATAGAAAGCTTGGCGATAAAAA
>CETC01051917.1_pt1 | contig 15755 bp, 12 predicted proteins | sample 326911 | NCBI WGS metagenome assembly CETC01 (sample SAMEA2622694, study PRJEB7988) | marine metagenome | isolation source: saline water (ENVO:00002010), including | reverse complement strand
CAATTTTCTGCTTTAGATGCAATTAAGATTGATGATACAGAAGGTTCTACTGTTACTGGATCTTTATCTGTTGGTGAAAAAATATCACAATTAAGACAAGATGGTAAAACAGCAGAAGCATATGTTGCTTCATTTGATGTTGATACTAAGGTAATTAAGTACTTTAGGGATAGATCTTTAAATTTCACTACTACACAAGATCAAACAGACTATTCTGGAATTGCTAATAAAGGACAATTCTTTGATTTTGAATCTGTTAAGACTGATGGATCACCTGCAAATCAAATTGTTGGAGAAAATGGATTTGGAGGACAGGTTTATAGTTCTTTTACTGGCATTACTACAACTAGTATTGATGGAACTAAGGTGGTTAATTTGGGAACCACCTTTAATCAAGGACTATCTAGATCTGAGATAAATAAAGGATCAGGTGATTTAATTTACCTAGATAATCGCCCCTTAATTGCTAGAAACCCTAGACAAAAAGAAGACGTTAAAATCATTCTGGAATTCTAAAAGAAAATGCCACAAAAGACTAATTTAAATATAAGCCCTTATTATGACGATTTTGATAAGGCAAAGAATTATTACAGGGCATTGTTTAAGCCTGGATTTCCAGTCCAAGCAAGAGAATTAACAGGTCTCCAATCAATATTACAGAACCAGATAGAATCTTTCGGTAGTCATATATTTAAAGATGGATCTATGGTTATTCCTGGAGGAATTACCTATGATAGCACATATTTTTCATGTAAAGTAAATGCAGATCATTTAGGAATAGATGTTAGCATATATCTTGATGCATTGATTAATAATAATAATGGAACGGGAACAAAAATAAAAGGTCAAAATTCATTAATAACTGCCCGTATTGTTAATTACATTCTCCCACCAACTGAAGGTGTTGATGATATTGTCATATTTGTAAAATATGTGGAAGCAGATATTAATAATGTTAGTCAAGCATTTCCAGATGATGAAATAATAATTATAGAAGAAAATGTTACTTATGGAAACACAACTCTTACATCAGGATCTTCAATATTAACTTTAATTTCTGATACTGCTTCTAGAACAGGAACTTCTGTTGGTATAGAACGTGGAGTATATTATCTTAGAGGAACATTTGTAGATGTATCTAAAGATTTAGTAATTTTAGAACCATTTTCAACTAAACCATCATATAGGGTTGGTTTTGATGTTAATGAAGAGATTGTTACTGCTGCTGATGATCCTTCATTAAATGATAATGCAAAGGGATTTACTAATTTTGCTGCTCCAGGTGCTGATAGATTTAAAATAAATGTAAAATTAACTAAAAAGGATTTATTAGACTATAGTAATGATACTAATTTTATAGAATTACTTAGAGTACGTAAAGGTGAGATTAAAAAGTTAGAAGATAGAACAGTTTATAATCATATAAGAGATTATTTTGCTCAAAGAACATATGATGAATCTGGTGATTATTCTATAAAACCATTTAGTGTCAGTGTTCAAAATTCTTTAAATGATGAGATAGGTTCTAATGGAAAATATACTATTGATGAGAAAACTGATAAAGGTGCTATACCATCCGATGATTTAATGTGTGTTAATCTATCTTCTGGTAGAGCATATGTGAAAGGATATGATATTAATGTATATAATGAGGTTTTAGATGTAGAAAAACCAAGAGATACTAAAAATATAAAAGCAGGTGCTGTTGATTTTAGAATGGGAAGTATTCTAAAGCTTAATAATGCTGAAGGATCACCTTTACTTGATGTTGGTGGAGATTCTAGTGTTATAGAACTTTATAATCAAAGAAAAGGTGCTACAAACGATAAAAATGGTTTAAAAATTGGTGAGGCAAGAGTATATAATTATGCTGTTTCAGATGCTCCATACGAAAATGCTGGAACATCGTGGGATTTACATATGTTTGATATTCAGACATATACAAATATTAAAATTTCTAATGGAGTTAGTCAAACATTCCTAGAAACTACTTTAGCACCAACTGGATCAAGAGTTAGGGGTAGAAGTAGTGGTGCTATTGGATATGTTGCTGATATTCCAAGAGCTGATGAAATAGATCTATGTCAAACTACAGGTCAATTTATTAATGGGGAGCAATTAATAATTAATGAATCAGAAAGTACAGTTGGTGTCGATACATCCAATGCTTCAATAGTAAGAGTTACTTCATATACTACTGAAGATATTAAGTCGGTATATCAGGCTGCTGCTGATAGTGGTTCTTCTGGTAGTTCTCCAGTAAACTTTACTGCTGATTCTGTTTTATATGATAAAACTTTACCTAATTTCTTACCTACTGATAAATTACTAGTTGAACCTATTACTGGTGTTAGTGAAGTTACAGCAAAATGCTTAAGAAGAAGATTTGTTGGTGCTGTAGGTGTTAGAACAGATGCTATTATTGGATATCAACAAGTTGGTACAGGTAATAGTACTGTTTATAATAGAGTAAGTGATATTGCTCCTAATGGAGATAATTTAGTTCTATCACCAATTGAAAATGTTGCTGATGCTGGTGTATGGGGAGAAACTACTGGTATATCTACAGAATCAACTTTCTTTGTAAAAGTACCAAAGATTATCAATTTAGGTAGATCTGGATTGTATAGTCAGTTACCAAAAAGAAATATTTCTACTGTTGATCTTTCAGATTCTAATTTGACAATAACTCGTCAGATTAAAGGTCATACTCTTACAGGTAATTTTATTCAAATTACTGCTAATGATGCTATGGCAGGTGCTGGAAGTGGCGGTGCTGTAGGAATATCTACTGCATTATTTGAACCATTTGACGCTGAAAGATATTCAATTGTTTATGAGGATGGATCAATTGAACCATTAACTTCAGATAAGGTTCAGATTACTGGTGGATTTACAGTTAGATTTAATGGATTAACAAAATCATCTGGTGATGCTACAATAAATGTAACTTTAAAGAAGATTGGTTTATCAAGTAAAGGAAAAGATTTTGTTAGAAGTTCTCAATTAGAAATAACTAATACTTCTGGTGTAACAACATCTACTAAAGGATTGACATGGGATCCTGCTTATGGACTAAGAATTGAAGATCATGAAATATCATTGAATGTTCCTGATGCTGTTAGGGTACATGCAGTATATGAATCAACAAATAAAGATAAACCAACATTTGATAAATTAAAATTTGTATCTGGTCTTGCTTTAGATAATAATACATTTATTGGTGAAAAAATAAAAGGTGTTGAGAGTAGAGCTGTAGGTCAAATTGTAGAAAGAACAGAAAATACAGTTTCATATGTACATCTTAATGATAATGAATTTATTTTAGGTGAAAAAGTAGTATTTAATGAATCAAATATTGAATCTAATTTACAAGAAAAAATTAAAGGTGATTATGTTGATAGAACAAATAATTATAGTTTAGATAAAGGACACAAAAAACAATTCTATGATTATTCTAGAATTGTAAGAAAGAAAAGTTCTTCCATACCATCTAACAAATTATTAGTAGTGTTTGATTATTATCAAACAACTTCAACTTCAACTGGAGATTTCTTTACTGTAAATTCTTATAGTAAAGATAGATATACTAAGGATATTCCCATTGTTGGTATCAATAGGGCAACAGATATTTTAGATTTTAGACCTAAAGTAATTCCATTTGTTGCTGCTAATGCTCCAACTACAGTTAATTCACCATTTTCTTTTGCTAATAGAAAGTTTGAAACTACAACAAAATATGCGGTAGCACCAAATGAAAGCACAGTAGTTGGTTATAGTTATTATCTACCTAGAGTTGATAAACTAGTTATTAATAAATTAGGTCAAGTTGAGTTAATTAAAGGTGTGTCTGCTGATAGACCAGCACCACCAACTGAACTTGGTGATTCAATGGAAGTTGCTCAGATAACTTTACCACCTTACTTGTATAGTCCTGAGAATGGACCAACAATAAGGATGTTTGACAATAGAAGATTTACTATGAGAGATATTGGAAAGATCGAAAGAAGGGTTTCCAATCTTGAAGTAATGACTTCTTTAACTGCTCTTGAATTAGATACTAAATCACTTCAAGTAACAGATTCTAATGGAGTTAATAGATTTAAAACAGGTTTTGTTGTTAATGATTTTAAAAATAGAGATTTTATTGATTTTAATATAGAGTCTGGATCTAGATGTGATGTTGATATTGTAAATAAGGAGTTAATAAGTGCTGTTGATTTTTGGTCAGTAAAAGCTGATCTTGCTCTTAATCCAGCTATTGATAGATCAACTACTGATTTAGAATCAAATGTTGGATTATTAGATCCAAATTGTCAAAAAACTGGTGATTTAATAACTCTTAAATATGATGAAGTTCAATGGAAAGATCAACCACAAGCATCAAGAGTTGAAAATATTAATCCATTTATGGTTGCTGTTTTCCAAGGTGCTGTTTATTTAAATCCACCATCAGATAATTGGGTAAGAACAATTTATATTGATAATTTTAGAAAAGAATCTACGGGTGCTAAATGGGTAGAGCATTCACATACTGTTTCTGAGAACACTACAGTTGATGTAGATACAGATATAACTGAAACTGAGATTGAAGCAGATCAAGATGACTTTGAAGGTAATCATACTGATATTACAACTACAAAAACAACTACCACAACTACCACAACAGAAACAGGATTTACGAATGTTCTAGAAAATGACATTTACCGTGAATTTGATTATGTTGAAAGTGTTAAAGTATCAGGATCAGTAGATAGGTTTATGCGTTCTAGAAACGTAGCATTTTCTTCTAATGGATTAAAACCATTTACTAAACATATTCATAAACTTGATAGTGGTACTCCAGATCTATTCCCTAAAGTCACTAAAATTGAGATGGCAGAAGGATCACAAGGATTCACTGTTGGTGAAAGTGTAATTGTTAATTTAGGTGGTATGGATGGTAGGATTATTGGTGTTGTGAGAGCAGCAGCACCTAATCACAAATATGGTCAAAACACACCAGATATTGAATCTGGAATATCACTTCCAGTTTTACCAATAGAACACTTTGATAATGATGTTTTTGATAGAACACTTCCTGCTCCTGGCAGTACATATTCTCCAACTTCGACTATTTTTAATTGTGATGTTGATAGTTTAGCAAATGATGTTAATTATTATGGTTATGTTGTTGTAGGAGCAACACTTGTTGGTGAGAGTAGTGGTGCTCAAGCAACTGTAACAAGTATAGATCTTATTTCTGATAGGTGGGGAGATTTACAAGGAGCATTCTTCTTTAGAAATGCTCAGGCTATGCCAACACCACCAAAACTATTCTTTGCTGGTACTAAGACCTTTAGATTAACAGCTAATACTACAGGTGAGTTTGTACCCGTAGGAAGCACTGCTCATGCTAGTGATGCTACAGGCACATATACAGCCACAGGAACTGTTATAACCCAAGATACATCAACTGTAGGAGTTAGAAATCCATCTGAACCAGCTCAGAGAGCAAATGAAATTACATCATCTATTAGTGTTAACTTAGAATCTTCTACGGAAAGAATAGAAGCACCCTATAGGGATCCTATAGCACAATCATTTACTGTAGATGGAACAGGAGCATTCTTAACTTCTGTTGATGTTTATTTCAATAGAATATCAACAGATAATACAAAACTTTTTGTAGAATTAAGAACTATGGAGTTGGGTACACCAACAACTTATCTTGTTCAAGATTTTGCACAAGTATCTGTACATCCAGATAATATTAGAGTTTCAAAAGATGCTTCTATTCCAACAAATATCAAGTTCCCATCACCAATTTACTTGGAAGCAAATAAAGAATACGCATTAGTATTCTTAGCACCTGGTTCTATTGAGTATGAAATGTGGATAGCTCATAATGGTGAAAAGAATGTTTCAGTACCTGTAGGATTACCAGCAACCACTGACGATTCAACAACTGGTGTTGTAACACAAACTTTCCTTAATGGTAGTTTGTTTAAATCACAAAATGGATCAATATGGACACCTTCCCAAAAAGAAGATCTTAAGTTTACTTTATATAAAGCAGAATTTATATCATCTGGAACAGTTACCATGTATAATAGTCCAGTTGAGGCAGGTAATGAGAATACTCAAAATCTTCCATCCAACCCAATTACAACTTTACCTAGAAAATTGATTGTTCCTATTTCAGGAATAACCGCAACAACGGCACAAGATATACCAGTAGGTAGAAAAATTAGTACTGGTGAACTATCTGATAATGAAGATAAGTGTATTACTGGTATTATAGAAGCAAGAGGTGGTGCTGTTGAAGGACAAGGATTAGAAATTGTTAGTTTTGGATCAAATTATCCAATCAGTCAATCATTTACAGCAGTTGAATTTGAATCTGTTAATGGGGTTGGAGTTAATCTAAAAGCAAATATTGCTTTTGATGCTGATGGTAAGGCATCACTTACAAGTATTGGTAATGTGAGTGGTGAGACCATGAAGTCATTTAAGGTTGGTGAGGTATTAAGACCATCTAAAACTTCATCACTTGCTCTTGGTTTAGATCAAGGATCTGGATTAACAGTTGCTGTTACAGAGATTTCATCATCAATTGATACATTATTCTTAACCGATGTTCAGGGTGAAAAATTTGTAGCTAATGAAAAATTAATTCATTATGGTGTTGCTAATGATACAAGAACCTTTGTAGAAGAAGGAGTTGCTAAAACTTCTGCAGAATCTACAGTAAATGGTGACAAGTATAATGGCAATGTAATGCAAGTTTCTCAGTATAATCACGGTCATCATGGTGCTACCAATAAGGTAAAAATTAAAGGTGTAGAACCAGATACTGCTTCAACAACAATTACAGGTGCTATTAATGAATCTGATACTCAAGTTTCTGTTGCTGCTACCGATCCAATATTTGCTAAATTTGCTGGTATAGGTTCTGATAGAGGATTTGCTCTACTTAATAATGAGATTGTATCTTATATTGTTGGGCAAGGTATTCTTAGTTTAGATTCTAGAGGAGTTTCTGGTTCTGTTGCTTCATCTCATCCAGATGGATCGGTTATCCGACCATATGAGATAAATGGTATGCCATTAACAATGGTGAATACAATACATGATGTTACCGTAAATAATGTATTAAAAGATGCTGGTAATATTGACAACTATTTCTTAGAATTGGATAGAGGAATAGGTTCAAGAGCAACTGGTAGAGATCAGTTTAGTTTTGCTACTGAGAAAGCAGTTGGTGGTAAAAATGTGGGTATATCACAGAACCATCAGTTTAGCAATGCCTCTGCTAAATTTAATGTAATTACTCCTGGTAAAGGAACTCGTGCTTCTGCTTCATTTAGAACGGTTAGTGGTACAAGTGCTGATGGCAATGAAGTATCATTCCTAGATCAAGGATTTGAACCTACTGTTTTAAATGAGACAACATTCTTCCCAACACCAAGAATGCTTTGTTCTAAGACTAATGAAGTAGAAAGATTAACTACTTTACCTGATAATAAGTCATTAACACTTAAAGTTGATATGGCAAGTGCTGATATTAATTTATCACCTGTTATCGATGTTAAGAATGCTACATTTATCTTGGGTAGAAATAAGGTTAATAATCCTATTGGTGCTGATAATTATGCTACTGATAGTAGATCAACACAGTTAACAGATGATCCACATGGTTCTATATTTGTTTCTAGAAAAGTTACTTTAGCACAACCAGCAACCTCACTTAAAGTTCTTGTTGCTGCTAATCGTCAAGCAGAAGCAGATTTCCGTGTTTATTATAGATTATTTACTGCTGATTCTAGTGAAGTTTCACAAACATATAGACCATTTCCTGGATATAAAAATATGGTTGATCTTGATGGTGATGGATTCGGTGATGATGTAATTGATATTGGAATGAATGATGGTAGACCAGATGCTTTTGTAAAAGCAAATGGACAAGATGATTTCTCAGAATATCAGTTTACTGCTGATAATATAGAGGAGTTTAGTGGATTTAGTATTAAGATTGTAATGGCATCTACTAATGAATCTGTTACAGTTAGACTTAAAGACTTCAGAGCAATTGCTTTAGCATGAGGAATTCTGTAAATCCAGCAACTAAATTTATTATAGATCCTAGTGGATCTGGTAAATTAGTAAAACTTCATCTCCCAATAGATCTTAGAACTGTTGAGGATAAGTTAAAACAATATCCTTTTAATCAGATATGAAAACTTTTAAGGAATTTTTAGAAGAAGCATCTAATGCTGTTCAAACTTTTAGAGATAAAGGTTTTAGAACAAGAAATTTATTTGGTCCTGGAGGAAGATATAAAAAATTGGAACCAATTCCAAAACCAAATACACAAGCAATGGGTAAAAAATTTGGAAAACCTAAAGATTCTAAAATAAATCCCAAAGTACTTCAAAGACCAGACGTTAGAGATGCAATATTTACAGGAAAATCAAATTTAGATAAAAAAGCATGAAATCCTTTAAACAATTCATGGAAGCATTAGTACCAAAGTATACTGCTGGTCCTAATTATCCTAAAGATCTTCCATTTATTAAAACACCATTCATAAAAAGAAAAGGTTTAGAGATTTGGAAGTTTAACTCTGGAGCACCTAGAGATTTTGTGAAGAAAAAGACAAAAAAAGATATAACCACCTAATATTATGATAAGAGTTGAAGGTCAAAAAAATCTATTTCGGGATGAAAAATCAGGAGCCATAATTGATATGGATGGTAGAGCATATGCCAATTATATGGCAAATAAAAATAGAAAATTGGATGAAAAAGCAGAATTGGATAAGATGAAAAAAGATATTGATGAAATTAAAACTCTATTAAAACAATTAACCAATCAGATAACATCTTAAAGTATAAATAATAGATAGATTCTGAATTGCATACATAAATGGCACCAGACATAAAAGTAAGAGTTGGGCAAAAGAACGCAGTGAAGGTTATATCTTCATTGGCGGGTGCTCAAGGATTATCACTTGCTGAATTAAGCGATGTCAATGCCTCGAACCTGTTGAATGGAATGGTATTAGTCTACAATGGAGCAACCAAAAAATGGGATGCTACATTATCTTTGACACCTGGAACGGAACAAAATTTAGACATTAACGGGGGAAACTTTTAAATGGCAAGTATTATTAGGATCAAACGATCCTCTGGGACAGAGAAACCCGCTAGTCTTGCTTGGGGAGAATTAGGTTACGTAACTGGTATAGGAAGTTACGGTGGTTTAAACCAGTATAAAGATAGAATATTTGTTGGTGATGATGGAACAAACTCCATACCAGTAGGTGGTCATTATTACACCTCAATGATGGAACATGCTCCAGGCACTGTTGATGGTGTTCAAAATACAAGAAATACTGATGGCGGTATAGTTGCCGTCATGGACAACACTAGAAGGGTTGACCAATGGAACGTAGATAATCTTAGATTAGATTTAAATACATTATCATCAACTGATACTGATGGTGATGTTATATTCAGTACCGATGGTAGTGGACATGTTAATATTGTAGATGATACATTCTTATCATTTGGTACTGATCATGATGCAATGATCGAATATGATGAGGATGGTGATAATGAAGTAAAGGTTACTGGTGCGAATTGGCAGTTTGACAATTATGTAAGACTTGGTTGTGTTGGAATAAGTTCTAACGTAATTGAGACAAAAGCAGGTTGCGGAGATCTCTTATTCATTGATCCATATCCCGATGGTTTAAGTAATGAAGGTACTGTTGTTATTAAGGGTAGTTTACAGGTAGATGGAACAACAACATCTGTTAATTCTACAATTTCAACTCTTAATGATCCAATATTACATCTAGGTGATTTAACAAGTGAAAAAACAGTAATGGCAGATGTTGCTGTTGGTGTTAATACTATCACATTAGATTCTGTTATTGGTATTAATACTGGTGATGTTGTTTCAGGACCTGCTGGACTTCCAGTTGGTGCTGGTGCTGAGATTACTCAGTATAATGAGACTACTAAGATAATCACAATCCAAGGAAATACTACTGCTGGTATTTCAACCACAACTCAGATAACAGTTAGCCACGCATATGATACTCAAACTGATCGTGGTATTTCTTTCGGTTATAATACAAGTTCTGGAACTTCAAATAATAAGACTGGATTCTTTGGATATATCGATCAAACGAGTCCAAATAGTTCTGCTCCAATAAGATCTTGGACATATATTCCCGATTCTAACCTTGCTAATAGCATAGCAACAGGAACAAGAGGAAACCTTGATATTAAAGGTATCTACTATCAGACAGGTGATTACAATACTCATGGTGTTGTTTACTTTGATGAGAATGGATTACAGACCTCAACTAATGCGGCTTCTGCTCCAGCACTAACATCAAAACAAGTATTAACTGCGATTACTAAAAATACACTTGATATAAACAGTAGTGTTACTCTTGATACTGGTGATATTGTTAGACAAGATAACAGTAATGCTTATGGTGTTGTTGAATCTGGTGGTAATTTAAACAGTATATCTGTGGTTGGTGTTGAAGGTGTGTTTGATACAACAAACAATCTTAGAAAAGAAGGTAATAATGGAACAATTGAAAACTTATCAGTAACACCCACATCAGTTAGCGTGATATATAGTAACAAACCTACATGGACTTCCACTCTAGATGGAGGTACTTTCTGATAAAATTATGCAAGAGAATCCAAATAGTGAGGTCGATATTAACGTCCTTGTGAGTTTATATAATCAAAGGCTCTCTCAACTTTCAAATCAAAACGTTCTTTTGGAAGCAAAACTCCAAACATTAAAGCAAGATTTTGAAGAACAAAATAATGCTTTACTACAACAACTTGCTGAACTTCAAGGTAATGAAGAAGCAGCAGAAATAGTAACTCCAGTAAGGAATAATTTAGCAGCAAAACGAAATGGCTAAACCAGCAACTAGACAAGGATTAATAGATTACTGTTTAAGGAAGCTGGGTGCTCCTGTATTAGAGATTAATGTTGATGATGGCCAAATAGACGATTTAGTTGATGATGCTATACAGTTTTTCAATGAACGTCATTTTGACGGTGTTGAAAGAATGTATCTAAAGTATAAACTTACTCAAGAAGATATTGATCGTGGTCAAGCAAAAAATAAGGATGGGGTTGGTATTGTAACTACAACTGCTACTTCTACAAGTATAGCAGGTTATGGTACTACTACTAGTAATTGGTATGAGACTTCTAATTTTTTACAAGTTCCAGATTCTGTAGTTGGTATAGAAAAGATTTTTAGATTTGACAGTAGTTCTATATCTGGTGGAATGTTTAGTATAAAGTATCAGTTGTTTTTAAATGATCTTTATTACTTTAATTCTGTAGAATTACTTCAGTATTCTATGGTCAAATCATATCTTGCTGATATTGATTTTCTATTAACAACTGATAAGCAAGTAAGGTTTAATAAGAGACAAGATAGATTATATTTGGATATTGATTGGGGAGCAGAATCTGCTGATACTTGGTTAGTTCTTGATTGTTACAGAGCATTAGATCCAGATTCATTCACTCAAGTTTATAATGATGTATTCTTAAAACAATATCTTACTGCTCTTATAAAGAGACAGTGGGGGCAAAATTTAAGCAAGTTTAAAGGTGTTAAATTACCAGGCGGTGTAGAAATGAATGGAGGAGAAATTCTTCAGGCAGCAGAATCTGAATTAGATTCTCTAAGATCGAGGATGGTATCTGAGTATGAATTGCCACCTTATGACTTTATAGGATAATGGCACTAAATCCCTATTTTTTACAAGGTGCTCAATCCGAGCAGAGATTAACTCAAGACTTAATAAATGAACATTTAAAGATGTTCGGTGTTGAGATAACTTATATTCCAAGAAAATTTATAGGAACTGATGATGTTTTGAATGAAGTAGAATCTTCTAAATTTGATGATAATTTTGCTATAGAAGCATATGTAAATACGTATGAGGGTTATTCTGGTGCTGGTGATGTATTAACTAAATTTGGAATGAGTCTTAGGGATGAGGTAGTTCTTACTATTTCAAAAGAAAGGTATGAAGATTTTATTGCTCCATTCATGTCTGGATTAGATGATGGAACAGATGATAGTATAGTTCCCTTAACTAATAGACCAAAGGAAGGAGATTTAGTATATTTTCCATTAGGTCAAAGATTATTTGAAGTAAAATTTGTAGAGCATGAAGATCCATTCTATCAGTTAGGTAAGAATTACGTTTATCAACTCAAATGTGAACTATTTGAATATGAGGATGAAGTTATTTCTACTTCAATTGAGGAAATTGACACACAAGTTCAGGATGAAGGATATATTAGTACAATTAGATTAGTTGGGTTGGGAAGAACTGCTACAGCAACAGCATCAATGGGTGTTGGTTATGTTAGTGAAATATTCTTGAATAATGATGGTTCTGGATTTACATCACCTCCAACAATAACATTTGAAAATTCTCCTGCTGATGATCCTGCTAGGGCTGTTGGTATTTTAACTACAAGAGCAAATGTAACTTCTATTGAAAAGATATTGATGATTAATGCTGGATCTGGTTATGTAACCCCTCCAGTAATAACAATTTCTGGTGGTGGTGGAACTGGTGCTGCTGCAACTTGTTCTATTGAATCTGTATTTACTGGAGTTATCAGAGTTAATTTGATTGATGGTGGGGTTGGATATGGAACAGAACCTACTGTTACTATTGCTGCTCCTGGAGCTGGAACAACTGCTGTTGGAATAGCATCTATAGGAATTGCTGGACAAGATAATGTTGTTAAGGCAATATATCTTCAAAATCCAGGTAGAGGATATAGTTCCACTCCAGATGTAACTATTACTCCACCAGCATCTATGGCAGGTATTGGAACTTACATATTTAATGAAATTATTATTGGATCTAGATCTCAGACTGAGGCAAGAGTTAAATCTTGGGATGAAGATACTAGGTTACTTCAAATAGGTAATGTTGGAATTGGATCCACTGCTGCTGGATTCTTCCCTGGTGAAGATATAGTTGGTCAGGAATCAGGTGCTACTTATGCTGTTTCAATATTTGATCCTGAAGATGTTAATGATAAATATAATGATGCTAGTGAATTTGAATTTGAAGCAGATCAAATATTAGATTGGACTGAAACCAACCCATTTGGGCAAGTATAATGTTAGGAACCTATTTTTATCACGAAATAATAAGAAAGACTGTTATATCATTTGGAACAGTATTTAATGATATTCATGTAAGACATCAGGATAATACTGGTAAAGATTTAAATGATATTAAAGTTCCTGTTTCATATGGTCCTAGGCAAAAGTTTCTAGCAAGGATACAACAACAAGCAGAATTAAATAAAGCAACTCAGATTACATTACCGAGAATATCTTTTGAGATGAATTCGGTTACATATGATCCTACTAGAAAATCTGGTATTACCCAAACATTTAAAGCAATGGATGGGGATAAGTTTAAAAAAGTTTTTATGCCAGTTCCCTATAATATAGGATTTCAATTAAATATTCTTACAAAATTACAAGACGATTCTCTACAAATACTTGAGCAGATATTACCATTCTTTCAACCAGCATTTACTTTAACTATTGATTTAGTAGATCAAATAGGAGAAAAAAGAGATGTTCCTTTAGTTTTGAATAATATATCATTTACTGATGATTATGAAGGAGATTTTGATACAAGAAGAGCTTTAATATATACATTGGATTTTACTGCTAAAACTTATATGTTTGGTCCTATTGCTGATAGCACAGATGGACTTATTCGTAAGGTTCAGGTTGATTACTATAGTGATAGTGATCCACGGACAGCAAAACGTATTCAAAGGTATAGGGTAGAATCAACTGCTAAAAAAGATTATAATGAGGATGGACAAATAGATCAATATGATGATCCATTGATTCCACCAGGTGATGATTTTGGATTCACAGAAACTTCGACTTTCTATGGTGATGCTAAAGATTACAGTCCTACTCGTAAAATAGACATCTAATGGAAATTATTTCGGAGAAAAATAAATCTGGAGATAGTTCACTCCACGATTGGTTTAACAAATCTAAATCTTCTGATGGTAAGAAGGGTTGGGTTCAGTTGGGTGGTAAATATGCTGGTAAACCATGTGCCAAGCAACCAGGTCAAAAGACTAAACCTAAGTGTGGTTCTAGCAAGATGAAGCGAAATCTAAATAAGAAAGAAGAGGCAGCAGCTTTCAGACGTAAAAATAAGAAAGATCCTAATCCAAATCGTAAAGGTAAGGCAATTAACGTGAAGACTGAAGAAACTATCGATCAACTTTTTAGAGCAACTCTAGAAGAGAAAAAGGCACAGAAATGTTGGCCTGGTTACGAGAAAAAGGGAACCAAAAAAATGTTTGGTAAAACCTATAATAACTGCGTTAAAAAAGAAGAAGTAGAACTTGTAAAAGAAGACGAAAAGAAGGGAAAGAAGGTAAAGAGAAAGGTTAAGTTCTGGTGGGATGATGACGGTGATGGTAAGGGGTATGAGAAGCATGAAGTCAAAGAAGGTAAACAGAAAAAAAATTGTGGGTGTGGAAAAGATCCATGTGATACCTATGGTATAAAAGAAGAGCACACTAAACAAGAAAATAAAAAAATAAAGAAAATTTCTAAAGAATTAAAGGGTGCTGTGGAGATGCATGGCAAACAGGCAAAAGAACTTGAAAAAATTGCCTCTATAGATGAAGGCAAAAAGGATGCTTGTTATCATAAAGTAAAATCAAGGTATTCTGTTTGGCCAAGTGCATATGCTTCAGGTGCTCTTGTTAAGTGCCGTAAAGTAGGTGCTGCTAATTGGGGCAATAAGAGTAAGAAAGAAAGTTACTCTTGGAGAGATGAATTAGATTTTGTTCAAGAGGGTGCTGCTTGGACAAAGAAAGAAGGTAAGAATAAATCTGGTGGATTAAATGAGAAGGGGCGTAAGTCCTATGAACGTGAGAATCCTGGTTCGGATCTAAAAGCACCAAGTAAAAAGAAAGGTAATAAGCGTAGAAAGTCTTTCTGTGCTCGTATGAAGGGTATGAAGAAGAAACTTACTTCTGCCAAGACTGCAAGAGATCCTGATTCGAGAATTAATAAGTCCTTAAGGGCTTGGAACTGTTAATACCATGAAAGATAATTATGATGATTTGAATGAAACATTTAATACTGAAATAGAAGTTCAGCAAGTTAATGAAGGTGGTTGTGTCCGAAGAAAGGACACAATGACCGATATTACTGATGATATTGATAAGGATTATAAGTATACGAGAGCACAATTATATTCATTAATAGAGAAAGGGCAAGAAGCACTTAATGGTATTTTAGAACTTGCTGGTGAAAGTGCCAGTCCAAGAGCATATGAAGTTGCTGGTCAAATTATAAAATCAGTTGGTGATACTACAGATAAGTTGGCAGATTTACAAAAGAAAGTTAAAGATTTAGATGAGGATTCTGTAAAAGCACCAAGTAATGTTACGAATAATGCGTTGTTTGTTGGTTCAACTAGCGAATTATCAAAAATGCTAAAGGATGGAGTTCTAAATAATAATAACGCCAAATAACTTGTTCAATGGATGATATTAAAGTAAAACAACAATCTTTTAGTGATTGGAGAAATGATTTTCATCCAACAGAAATAGAGTCGATTGATATAATTAAGAATGAACCCCTTGTTAATGAGAAATATAAGTATATTGGTCCAGGCAAGGGTAGGAAAGCTAGA
>CETC01070167.1_pt1 | contig 15764 bp, 20 predicted proteins | sample 326911 | NCBI WGS metagenome assembly CETC01 (sample SAMEA2622694, study PRJEB7988) | marine metagenome | isolation source: saline water (ENVO:00002010), including | reverse complement strand
AGGGAAAAAACCTATTAAAGTACAAAATATAGTAGACAGTTATTTTAAACGAACTGTAGCTAAAATACGGGATGCTTGGAAAGAATTAAATAAAATATTTAGAAGCCGTTTTGCAGTAAGTGTTCCTTTTAATGAATACATGAATCAAGTCAGAGAGTACTATGTAGACAATGATCCAAACGAAGCTACTCTATCTGAACAAGTTATTGCCAGAGAAATGTCGGATCGTGTAATTAAAAACATTGAAGAAAGAGCTCCCAACATTAAAAAAAGAGCCGCAGGGTTTAAAGCTAAAGTAATAGAGTTTTTAGAGCAAAATAGAGATTTGTTACCTTCTGATAGAAAACATTGGGGGGTAAAATACTTTTTATACCCTGCACACAACTTTGTATCTCAGTACAGCCCTGAGTTAGCTAACGCTATGTATTCTCCTTCTCAATCTAAGGTAAATACAGGTTATTTAAACGCTAGGATTCTACTTATACACAAACGCATGAATGACATGTTAGCGTTGTTACCTAAACATAAAAAAGGTAAGTTTGGTCGTTATAGTGCTGGGGACCCTGATTTTGAAGCGTCTGAAAGATTTTTCTTAGAAGCAGAAGACGATACAAAACCTACTTCTGAGTTAAGTCCTGTAGCTAAAAGCATACGAGTTTACCTTCAAGAGTTTCATAAGAATAACATTGAAGGTGTAGATCCTAGTATAAAAGCTCTTCCTAGGTTCTTCCCTCGTATACTAGCTATGCACGAACTTCAAAATAGCCCTGAGTTACGTAAACGTTTAGCTCTTTTATTAGCCGAGAAGAATCCTACTGTTAAAGCAGACTGGGATAAAATTGTTGAAGCTGTAACTAATAAACATGAACACAATATAGACGATGTTATAGACGCAGATATAGAAAGCGATAAAGATGTTACTTCTGCCATAACTATTGGTATGGCAAAATCTAGAGCTAAATATTTTAAAAAAATTAGCAACACAGAACTACGAAACATTGGAGTACTAGAAGACGCTGGAACTTCTTTACGTAAGTACATAGAGGACATGACTAAAAGGTTAGAGTATTTAAACAAAGTACAAACTGTAGTTACAAACGCAGATTTAGAACTTTTAAATGAAAGACGAGTATCTAACGATATTTCTGAAACAATGTATAGAACTCTAGCTAAAGAAGGTGAAACGTTAAGAGGTTGGAAAGCATCTGAATTAATGTTGCAAAGAATTGAAGACAGAAGTGATAGGGAAGTAACTAGAAGTGCTTTACAAGCAATGTTAGGTAAAACTGGTCTAAACATGTCACCGCTTATGCGTAACATAAACAGTGCATTACTTACTCTAAACGTAGTAACTTATTTAACATTTGCTACATTAGCATCTTTGCCTGACTTAGCAGGGCCTGTTCTACGTTCTAAAGATTTAGATGGGTTTAAAGAAGCGTTAAAACAAGTTAGAAACTACTTTGATAACAAACAAGATGCTAATGATTTTGCTAGAGAAGTAGGTACTGTAACGTTTGATTCTATAAATACAATGTATATTAATGCTACTCAATTAGGTTTCTTAGTACCTAAAGCTCAAAAAATTACTGATATGTTCTTTAGAGTTACAATGTTAGAAAACTTTACAAGGTTTAGTAGAGTGTATGCAACAGGTATGGGTAAAGCGTTTTTGACTAATACAGCTAACAAACTTTCAGATCCTAACTTGTCAGCAGCTGAACGTAAGCGATACAGTCGATATTTAGAAGAACTACAAGTATCAGTTGAAGATATAAACGCAGCTAAACAAAAAGGATCTACTCAATTTGTTTTTGAAGGGGAGAGTGGAGAGCGTGTACGTGCTGCATTAGGTAGGTTTGTAGATGAGTCTATTGTAAGACCTAACTCAGCAGAACGTCCCGCTTGGGCTTCTAACCCATATACAGCTTTAATTTGGCAATTAAAGTCTTTCTTCTATGCTTACGGTAAAAACATTATAGGTGGAGCGTTGCGCGAAACTAAAAATAGATACGCTGAAGATGGTACTATTTCAGGGGCTTCTTTACCTTTAGTTATGGGTGCTTTAACTATATTACCTCTAACTATGATAGGCTTAGAAACTAGAGAGTGGGCTAAATATTTTGCTCGTGGTGGAGATAGGAGCGCATTTAGAACTGACTCTATGAGTTGGGGTGAGTATATGTTTGAAATACTAGACAGAGCAGGTCCATTAGGACCATTTGGTATAGCAATACCTATGTATGAAGCCTCTGATTATGGAGGGTCTTGGTGGGTTCCATTCTTTGGTCCTACAGTAGGACGAGTAGAAGATATAGCAAGAGGTAAAGCAGAAGTAAGTGATTTCACTCCAGCTGCAATATTATAATAAGATAATTTAAGGTAGATAACATGGCATATTCGGAAACAATAAAATTAGTCGTAGGAGATACACTACCTGAGCTTGTTGTAACGTTGAAAGACAGTAATACAGCGGCTTCAGGTAAAACACTAGATGTAGAAGACTCATCTACGTGGGCTCCTATAAATTTAACAAGTGGCTCAGTAAAACTTTTTATTCGTAAAGTAGGTGAAACTACTTTGACTTCAACAATAACAATGACTTTAACAGACGCCTCTAATGGAGTTGCAACTGCTTTGTTCCCTTCAGGGACTTGGACAGCTGCAGGTATATATGAAGGAGAAGTCGAGTTTACAAACTCAAGCGGTAATATTCAAACAGTGCAAGACCTAATTAAATTTAACGTACGTGACGATTTTAATTAATGGGAATATCAGCCAACATATCTTATGTTAAAGGAAAAGCTACTGTTTCTTTCGTAGACATAAACGCTGTTGTAGATTTAAATACAAATGTATTAAACAAATACTTTACAGTACAAAATGATAGCCCAGAAGCTTTAACTGTTACTATAGGAGATGCACCTGCTATCTCTTTTAGTAGACCAGTTTCTGACAGTTTTGGTATGTCAGATAGCCCTGCTCTTGCTTTTAGTAGACCAGCTTCTGATAGTTTTGGTATGTCAGATTCACTAACGACCGCTTTAACTTACCTTAGAGCTTTTGCTGACACACCTAGTATTTCAGAGGCTTTAATTGTCTCTAGTTTTGAAAAAGGACTTTCCGATGCTTTTACAATGGACGATACAACCAGTGTTTCTGATGATCTAAAAACAGACGTAGCACTAAATAAGAACAATGTAGTATCAATATCTGAAACATCAGCTATTAGCTTTGCATCACCGCAATCAGATAGTGCTACACTTTCAGAATTATTACAGGTACAATTAATTGAAAGTGTTGGGTTCTCTCGATTTAATGAGGGTATCGTAAACACTTTTATGTTCAATGAGTAGTTAAGATTAACCGAGAGGGCAAAAATGTCAAACATAGATGAACAACTACAATTGAAAGGCCATGTACAAATACGCCTAAATGGTGAATTAGTACAGGATATAGACAACCTTGTGGTTACCGCGGGTAAAGGGTTTGTCGCTAGTCGTATAGAAGGAACTTCTGCAGGTGTGATGAGTCACATGGCAGTAGGAACCAGTACAACAGCGGCTGCTGCAGGACAAACTGCTTTAGTTTCAGAGTCAGCACGTGTGGCTTTGGCTAGTACAAGTGTTTCTGCCGCTGTAGTAACATACACTGCAACTTTTCCTGCAGGAACAGGTACAGCAGCTCTTACTGAAGCAGCTATTTTAAATGCTTCTTCTGGTGGGACAATGCTATGTCGTACAGTTTTTTCAGTTGTAAACAAAGGGTCTTCAGATGCCATGACAATTACATGGACTGTAACCGTTAGTTAAAGAAGGAGTGCCGATAGCATGGGGGTTTTATTAAAAAACAATGCGGGCACACTTTTAAGTGCTGATGTAAATACTAGTACAACTAGTATTAGCGTAGCTAGTAGTGCTTCTTTTCCTACACCTTCAGGAAGTGACTACTTCTACGCTACAATGGATGACGGTGCAAATGTAGAAATAGTAAAAGTGACTGGAATATCAGGCACTACTCTTACTGTAGTTCGTGCACAGGATAATACGTCCGCACGTTCTTTTTCTACTGGTGATAAACTTCAACTTCGAGTCAACGTTAAAGCTTTAGAAGAACTAACAAATCTTGTAGATGCTACTGATTCAGTTAAAGGTATAGCTTCATTTAATTCAGATGATTTTTCAGTCTCTAGTGGATCAGTAAGTCTAGCTACAACATCTACAGCTGCAGAACTAAACATTCTTGACGGAGCTACATTAACTACTGCAGAGTTAAATATTCTGGACGGAGTTACTTCGACTGCTGCAGAACTTAATATAATGGATGGAGTAACTGCTACGACAGCAGAGATTAATCATGTCGATGGCGTTACTTCTAATGTCCAGACTCAACTCGATGCAAAACAGCCACTAGATGCAGAGTTAACAGAGCTTGCAACAATGGCAAGTGATACAGCTAGTTCTTTAGCAGACCTAACAGCAGCAGAAGTTCAAACTTTAGATGGTGTTACTTCTAGTACCGCTGAGTTAAATATCCTTGATGGTGTTACTTCTACTGCAGCAGAACTTAATATTCTTGATGGAGTTACTAGCACAGCAGCCGAACTAAACATATTAGATGGAGTTACTAGCACAGCAGCAGAATTAAATATACTTGATGGAGTTACCTCTACAGCTGCAGAACTAAATATTTTAGATGGTGTTACAAGTACTGCAGCAGAGCTCAACGTAATAGACGGTGATACAAGTGCTACTTCTACAACATTAGCAGACGCAGATAGAGTAGTGGTAAATGATGCAGGAACTATGAAACAAGTAGCTCTCACAGATTTTGACACTAGAGACTTTGAGATTGTAACTTCTGCACCTACAGATGGATCTGGTAAAAAAATTGGTTTTGTCTGGTATGTTGTATCATGAGAATTTAGCATGGCAATTAAAATATGGGACGGTGACTCAATTGAAACACCAAACCCTATTCTCGTAAAAGTTACTGATGGAACACTACGTTTTGTAAATTATGCTGTTGTAAAAGAAACAGATGGCAGTCTTACTACTTTTTTTAATGCCATAAAACAAACTACAAAAAACACAACTACCACATTTTCTACAAGTGCCAGCACGACTACGACTTTCAATACTACTTTTTCTACAACCAGGTCAACTAGCACTACCAGAAGTACTACGACTAGTTTTAATACAACTAGATCAACCAGCACGACTCAAAGCACTACAACAACATTTGCAACATCACATAGTACAACAACAACTTTTGGGACTTCTAATACTACTTCTTACTCAACTTCGTACACTACAAGTTACACGACTACTTTCAGTACAAACCTACCAGGTAAAGGTGGAGGGTCTCAGAATACTTCGCGTACCACATCGCACACTACTTCTAGGACTACTTCTCGTACAACTTCGTTTAACACAACCAGAAGCACGACTACAACTTTTAACACGAGTAGATCAACTACAACGACTTTTAACACTACGACCACTTTTGCAACAAGTGTGAGCACGACCACCACCTTTAATACGACTACCACATTCGATACGACTGTTGAAACGTCTGCGAGCACGACCACAACTTTTAACACAACTGCCACTACAGCTACTATTATATTTGAAAGGATTACAGCCACAGGAAACACAGGTTCGTTATTTGAAACAGAAGTAGCTTCGGCAAATGCACACAACGCTAGATATTGGGACGGCGATTCATGGGAGGAAGCATAAAATGACAATGACTGTAACAAAAATTAACTACAGTGATATAGACCAAACAATCTTTGAAGAATGTTTTACTAAATCATTACCTTATTTTGACGGAGATAAACCAAATATAATATGGGACGAATTTAACTTAACTGTTAGTTCTAGCACAGCAGATAAACTTGACGCTATAAAAACTGCATTTAAAAACAGAGATGACAACGCTGGTGATGCTATCTTTAAATTAGACATAGATGGAAGAATAGTAAATTATGGTTGTGGTAGACGAGAATTACAAGGCGATAAAATGTTTAACCATGAACTAGACTTGTATAGAGAAGATGCTGGTGGCAGTCAAGGTTGGTGTTATTCTTTAGAGTACCATAAAGTAACAGATGAATTTTATAAAAGTGTTTCTGATAATTGTGTTAAATCTAGTGTATGGGTTGTAGAAGGTTCTAATATGGAAAAGACATATATTGATTGTGCTGGCTCTGGATGGATTAAATATTCTAATCCTATAACTATAGAATACCACGACAAAGGTTTTAAATATAAAAAGCTAGTAGTAACTTTTACAGGATGACTTTTCTTAATCCTGCTTCAATAGCACTTGTAGGGTCTTCTACAAAAACGCTTGATGAAGCTATATCTCAAAACAAGTATTGGGGTGCTGCTCTTAGAGATTCTCTGTTAGAAAGCACTAAAGTTCCCTTATATCTTATTACTAAACATGATTCATACAATGATTTACCAGAAACTCCTGATTTAGCAATAGTAGCAGTACCTAATATTATTGAAGAAGTAACTAAGATTATAAATAAAGGTACAAATAAAATTATAATTATTAATACTTTAGATAATTTTACAGAAAAAAAGCTGTATGGAATTGTAAAAAACAAAGCAAAAATACTTGGACCAAACTGTATGGGTGTTCATTGTGATGCTTATTCTACTTTTCTTTTAGATAGAAAAACTACTGGAGATATAGGTTTAGTTACCCAAAGCGGTGGTATTGGTGAAGCACTATTAGAGAATGTACCAAACCTAAGAACAGTAATAAGTGTAGGTAACGCACAACATTATACAATAGAAGACGCAGTACAATCGCTTAGGCAAGAACCTGATATAAAAAGGATTGCATTATATTCAGAAAGTTACATACCAGAAAATGAAGATGTAATTACTTTAATGCCTAAATATAATAAAAAAAGCATTGAAACTGTATATAATCATTCAGGTTTAACTTTAGAAAAACATGATGCTATTAATAATTTAGATGATTTCATCAAAATTTTGAATGAAAAAGTATTAGTTATAAGTAATTCTGGTGGGTGGCTGTGCTTGTATGCTGGAGAAAATCCATATCAAAATGCAACATATATAGATACAAATGCTACAGGTAACCCATTAGAAGCTGCTGTAAAAATGCAAAAGGATTATGATAGAACAATTATTTTTTGGAATAAATATTACGATTATCCAGAAGACAAAAGAGATACAAGTAATTTACTAATCCCTTTTGAAATTATTATAAGCTGTGAAATTAAGGATTAATTATGTCTGAAGATCTTAAAGAACAAATTCATCTTATTAATAGAAGAACAGAAGAAACTCTTTCTATATTAATAGAACATTTTAAAGAGATGGAAGAAAGAATGGATAAGTTAGAAGAAAAAGTAGGTTGCAATGACGATTGAGACATTAGCTTTTAATGATGTTCTTAATAATGACATAGCACACTTTTTTAAATCTGGGAATATTCGTAGATCAAAAGAAAACAATAAACTAAATAAGATACATCATCTATTACCAAAAAAAGGCAACCACGGTACTAATTTAGAATACGATATTTGGTACGACTTTGGGAACGAAAATAAAATAAGAGGTTATTTATATACAGATGTTATGACTAAGTTTGTATATTTAAAACCAGCTTCAACTTTATACTGTAAGAAAGTATTAAGGAATGCCCTAAACGATGACATTACAGAAGAAGGCGAAAAGATATTTCAAGATATAGCTAAAAATAACACAGACAAGTATGCGTTGAAGCAAACAAAAAAAGAATACCCGTATGTTATTTTTTTAGCTGGAAGTAACATAATAAAAGAAATAACAGATGACATTAAAGTGAAAAGAGCTATTGATACAGAAGGAGCTGTGTTAAAACCACATCCTTTAACTTCTCCGTTTGTTATGGCTTATTTAAGAAACCGTTATGGTAAACAAAACTTGTTAGACAGAAAACTGTCAGGGCATAACATTTTAAATAGAACAAGAAAAATTGGGTGTACTTCTAACTCTGAAATGGGACTTATTGGTTTATCTCAAGGTAAACGCATAGAGCTATTTGATCGTAAAAAAATTGCAACCAAAACCTACACCCCGATATACGCTGTTCTTTTTGAAAAAGGATATCCTGTTATTGATGATTTTAAAAGAATACTGTCGTCAAAATACTCAGGATTAATTTACTATGATTCTGAAAATCCAAAACAAAATATAAAAAACTTTTTTAAGTATTTTAAAGATATACCTCATGTTAAACCTAAAAACCCTAAAAGTCTTAATACTGGAAGAAAATAATCTACTGAAACTTACAACAAATTCATTAGATATTAATAATCCAGAAATAACTTATAAAGTTATTACTAAAGACAAAATGTTAAAAAGTAGAATTGCTACTACTTTAAGTAATACTAATGAAATAGCATTAGTTATAAAAAGCGGGCTAGTTGTTAATTTAAAGAATAAAGACCTTCCTACTAAATCTAAATTAAAAAAATACCATATGGCTGTTAGCAGATATGGGGTGTTTACTGACCATGAAAGGGTTAAAGAGCATTATCAGTATAGTTCTGAAAAACTTAATAAAAAAGTTTTAGATTTATCTATATTTATAATAAACCCTAAGAAGTGGAAAACAGTACCAGAAAAAGACTCGGGAGCAGTTAGAGATAAAAAACTGTTGTATATGCCTAGATACATGAACCACAAAGACGATATTTTGTTTGAAGAAGAGTCTACTGCTGCAATAGACGCTTTTAATTACGGAGTTTTAGGAGAACAAGCGTTAATACATAATTATCTTGGGCCTATACACCGAAAAAATATTAACGTATTAGAGATTTATGCGTACTGTTTTGATAAATTATTGCCCTATCTAAAAGGAGTTCCTAAAAAAGAAACAACTCGTATTACCTCGTTAGCAAACAAAACCCTTACTAAAATTAAAAACACAAGAGAGAAAATGCACTATGTCCACCACAAATAAACACATAAAAATATCTGCTGTATACACAAAAGAATCTAGTATAGAAGTACCTGATGCTGTTCGTTATTTACAAGAACAACCGCCTGAAGTAGAAACAGACCTAGCTTGTCAGTCTGGGTTTTCTTCTATATCTTTTAACAAAGAAAAAGCATTTGAAGTAGAGCTTTCGTTTCAAATAACGTCTAAATATGAAGATAGTTATTTATACATACTTAATTTTATTCAAAGTGGTATATTTACTTTGTGTCACTACAAAGACGAAAGCGAGATTGAAGAAGCCCTAGCGGTAGATTGCCCTAATATTATATTTCCTTATGCTAGACTTCACGCTCATCATATAACAAACCAAACAGGATTTTCTCCTATACTAATACAAGAGATAAATTTTAAAGAATTGTACTATAACGAGATAGGTAAAAAATACATTCAATGAATTTGGTAAAAAGTAGTGATTCAAGTTAGAATAAATAAAGCGTATAAGGAGTAACAATGGCAAAATTAGCATTTTTAAAAAACATAGTAGGTGCAGTTGCACCAACTTTAGGATCTGCATTAGCAGGACCAATGGGCGGTATGGCAGGAGATGTTGTTGCTAAAGTACTTGGTTGTGAAAACAACCCAAAAGCAATAGAAAAAGCAGTACAAAATGCCACTCCAGAGCAAATGTTGGAGCTTAAAAAAGCAGAACAACAGTTTGAAGTGCAAATGGCAGAGTTAGAAGTTGACGTTTTTGCCTTAGAAACTAAAGATATTCAAGACGCGAGATCAAAGTTTTCTAAAGACTGGACTTCTAGAATTATGGGATTAGTCGTAGTTGGTGGCTTTATGGGTTATATTTTTCTAATTACGCTACAGCCTCCAGAACAAAACAGCGAAGCTTTGATTAATCTAGTTCTCGGCTATCTTGGCGGTTTAGCAAGTGCTATTATATCGTTTTACTTTGGTGCTTCTAATTCTACTAAGGATAAAGACGAATGAATAGAGAAAAACTTATAGAAGAACTGAAACGGGACGAAGGAGAAGTTCTTACTCTTTACAAATGTTCTGCAGGAAAGAATACAATTGGAGTAGGCAGAAATGTTGATGACCGAGGAATTACAGTAGAGGAATCTAATTTTCTACTTAACAATGACATAGACCTTTGTGTAAAAGAATTAGAAGCTACGTTTGCTTGGTTTAAAAATTTAACAGACACAAGACAGCGTGTGTTAGTAAATATGTGTTTTAATTTAGGTCTATCTAGGTTATTAGGATTTAAAAAGTTTTTAGCTGCTATTGAGAAAGGAGACTGGGAAGAAGCTGGTGTGCAAATGCTTGACTCTAAATGGAGTAGACAAGTAGGGGCTAGAAGCCATCGCTTAAAAGATTTATTGCTGGAGGGCTAATGTACTATAAATTAATAACATTTAAAGGAATTGCACCTCAGATATCTCCTAGACTGTTAGCAGATACTATGGCACAAACAGCTCAAGATGTAGTTTTAGATAGTGGACGTTTAGTTCCTATAACCGACAACAGCACCACAGCTACTTTAAACGCTTCAGGTAAAACTTCTATATACAAATACGAGTTTGGCGGTGTAGATTACTGGCTAGAGTGGGCTAGTGATGTAGATGTACAACCTGCACCTATACCTGATGACGCTAACGCACGTTTGTACTGGACGGGAGATACGTTTCCTAGAATGGCTAGTTCTACAGAGTTAATAGCTTCTGGTTCGGGAGCATATCCTAGAGGTTTTTTTCGTTTAGGTATACCCGCGCCTGAAAATACTCCTACTGCAAGCATAGCTTCTGGGTCAGACGATGGAACACAGACTAAATTTAGCACATCATATGTGTACACTTTTGTGTCTGGTTTTGGTGAAGAAGGACCGCCGTCCGCGGCTTCTACTGTGCTTACTAAAGTAGATGCACAAACTGTAACTGTAGGTAACATGAGTACAAGTGCAGGTAGTGGTACAAGTAGAAGTAATACAAACATAACTAAAAAACGAATATATAGATCAAATACAGGTTCAAACACTACTGCGTTTCAGTTTGTTGGTGAAGTTAATTTAAATGTAGCTACTTTTACTGATTCTGTTACTAATGCTAATTTAGGAGAACTTATACCTTCTACTTTCTGGATTGCTCCGCCTGATGAAGACAGTTCTTTGTACCCGAACGGGCAAATGCGTGGTTTAACCTCTATGCCAAATGGTATATTTGCAGGATTCTCAGGTAAACGTTTGTGTTTTTCTGAACCGTTTTTACCACATGCTTGGCCTGTAGCGTATCGTATAACTCTAGATGAGGAAATAGTGGCTATTGCTATGGCAGGAAATGGCTTGTTTGTTGGTACAAAAGGCACACCTTATTTAGTAATTGGTACAGATCCACAATCTATGAGCGCAGTTCGTATAGAAGCAGCACAAGCGTGTTTAAATAAACGTTCAATGGTAGATATGGGACCGTATGTATTGTATGCAGGAGCAGATGGGTTGGTTGCTGCGACAGGTACTGACGTACAAGTTGTAACGGAAGGGCAAATTTCACCTTCACAATGGCGAGCTGAATATTACCCTACTGTCTTACAAGGATTTTTATGGGAAGGACGTTATGTAGGATTGTATACAAGCGGTAGTAATTATGGCGGATTTATATTTGATAATCGTTTTGGTGAGCGAAGAATAACAACATTAACACAAACAGCAACTACAGATGCTTCAGGTGGCTTTACAGACCCTGATGATAACTCGTTATATTTAATCATTGATCCTGCGAGTGGTAATGGAGTAGTTAAAGAGTTTCAAGGCGGTACTACAAATCAAACGTTTACTTGGAGAAGTAAAACATTTGTACCTGAACGTCCTGGTAGAATGGGGTTTGTAAAAGTAGATGCTGAAGACTGGCCAGTGGTAATAAAAGTATATGGAGATGGCTCTGTTATTTATCATGCAACTATAGCTGCGTCTGGTAGTGTTTACACAGTTACAGGCACTACTCCTAGTTTCAGTGCTGTAACAATACTCGAACCTGTAGTTAGATTACCAAGTGGTGTACACAAAACTTACTCTGTAGAAATACAATCTACTAAAATTGTAAACGAAGTGTGTATCGCAGAGTCTATTCAAGAAATACGTGCTTTATAAATGGCTACTACTAAGACACAAGTACCTTCAATACCAGCGATTCCAAAGAATGAACGTGAGGCTGAAGCTTTTAATAATTCTATAAAAGAAATTCTAGAAGTACGGCTTGGTCGTAGAGGTGACCCGAAAGACAGAGCTGTTACTCTTAGAGAACTAATTGATAGCGGTTTGGCTAAAGAACTACTTGATAATCCTTTTGATCCAAATGCAGGTGCAGGTGTAACTGACTTTGCTTCTAGTTCAACTTTTGTGGATGGTAAACTAGATGATACTAACGATTTAACAGCTCCTCCAACTCCTACAGGCTTAGCTGCGTCTGCAGGTACAACTAAAATTATTTTAAATTGGAACTTTGCACAAATATCTAACTTAGCACACACAGAAGTATGGCGTTCTAGTGACAACAATTTAAGTAATGCGGTGCGACATGATACTACTGAGGCTTTTGTTTGGGTAGACAGCGTAGATCCTGGAGATGAGTTTTATTATTGGATTAGACACGTAACAACTGCAGGTATATTTAGTCAGTTTGCAGGTTCGGTAAATGCTACTACGGTTTTGATTGCAGGTACTAAAATTGCTGCTGATGCTATTACTGAAACAAAAATAGCAGATGACGCTATTACTACACCTAAAATTTTAACAAATGCAGTTACATCAAATTCTATAGCGAGTGCTACAATAACTGCGGGTAATATTGGAGCTAACCAATTAACTTCAGCTTCAGGTATTTTTGGAACATTAGATGCTTCAGAAATGAGTATTACAAATTTAAACGCTAGTAATATAACTACAGGAACTCTTGACGCTGGTGAAATAAGTGTAATAAATTTAAGTGCGGGTAGTATAACTTCTGGCAATATGACCGCAGATAGAATAACAGCAGGTTCACTTAATGTTGCAGGAAAGGCAGTAACAGGTTCAGTAGGAACTGTAGTTGCATCTGCTAGTGTTACTGATAGCCAGATTCCAGATGATATAGGGGTGCATAACTATTTAACTACTTATTGGGCAAGTAGTCCGTTTCATGCTTTTGGTACAGATTATGTGCATATACCAACTGATACAAGCGGTAATAAAACTCAAGTAGGATGGACAACACCGAATTGGACTGACTCAGCAGGAGGTAGTGCAACAAAAAAATTTATTGTAACTGGTTCTTTAAATGCGACAGGACAACTGGTTGGGGACGGTCGTGCAGAAAATTTAACTGCTATAGCGGTTAGACAAACAACAAGTGCTACTGGGTATCAATCTTCTACAGCAAGTGATTTTATATTATCAACATCAATAGTAAGAGCAGCTGGTGACCATGTTCTTGGTAGCGTTATATTAACTGGTGTAGTAGATCTTCTTCCGAATACAACATATTACGCTTGGTTGTTTCATGGTATTAGTGATTACGGTCCAACAGGAAGTAGTAATGGTGGAGCAGGAAGCGCAATGATAACAGTACAAGGGTTAGGAATATAATATGGTACAGCGAGTTTCAGACGAAATACCTAATATGACTATATGGACAGTTGTAAAAGATAGACGGTATGGTTTATTAAAAGCTACTGATTGGACACAGTCAGCAGACTCTCCGTTAAGTGACTCAAAAAAAGCAGAGTGGGCTACATATAGACAAAAATTAAGAGATTTACCAGAAACATATAGTGGCGAAACAGAGTTATCAAAAATTGTTTTCCCCACACCACCAGAATAAAAGGTACAATAAAGTTATGAAAAGACCAAGTATGAAATTACAGAAACGTAAAGTTTCTAAAAGACAACAAAGAGCTATAAACAAGCTACCTACTGACAAAAGATCTTATGTAAAGAGGCGAGTTTTATTTGGTGATACGCTTAGACAAGCAAAGAAAAAGTCTAAATCATTAAATGCTTAGTAGATAATGAATGAAGCAATTGATTTTATAAATCAAGTAGGGTTTCCCATTGCAAGTGCATTGGGTTTAGGTATATTTATATGGAAATTAATAAATCGAATTATTGATGGCATGGAACAAAAAATAGATGTGGTTGATGAAAAAGTAGATGCTAGTTTAAACGCAATGGAAGAAAGACTTAGCACCAAACTAGATGCTCAACATGGCATTATAGTGGCACTTATAGATCGTGTTAGAGCTTTAGATAATCAAACAATTAGGCAAGATGTCCTATTAAAAACATTACTTGGTACACCAAACTTAATAGAAATAGATAAAATAGCAAAGGCCGACCGTGAAGATCAGCGTAAAGATTAGTTTGTTATTAGTTGTAAGCAATTTATTTGCTGATGAAATAGTGTATAAATTTAAAAGTCCTAGTTTTTCAGGAATAAATAGTAGTTCGCATTATCTTACGATTGAAAATCAAGAAGCTACAAGGCGTCAAACTAAAATTGAGGAGGCACAGTCATTAATTGAAGAAGCTGAACGGGAGGAGTCTAATTCCACCCTTAGCAGGTTCATTAGGAATTTTGAATCTAGGGTGTATGCACAGTTATCACGGCAGTTAGTTGAACAATTGTTCGGAGAAAACCCAAGCACAGAAGGTAAATTAGAGTTAGAAGGCAATATTTTAGAATATACAGTAGAAGCTGAAGTAATTACTTTGACTATAACGGATGAAAACGGAGATATTACAACGATTTCTGTACCCACTGCTAGTTTTACTTTCTAGTTGTGCTTCTAAAAATGTGCTAGAAGGTAACGGTATACCTAGTGTAGTGATTCAAAGTTCTTCTATTATGCAGTTACAGTTACAAGAACTACAAGATTTACCTCCAGCAAAAAGACAACCTGTTATTGCAGTATATAGTAATAGTTTGCAAGATTTAACAGGACAAAGAAAAAGTAATAGTGAGTTTGCTTTATTTTCAACCGCTATAACTCAAGCTCCAGAAGCATTTTTAATTCGTGCCTTAAAACACGCATCTAGCGGAAATTTTTTTAAAGTTGTAGAACGAGTTGGACTTGATTCTTTGACTAAAGAAAGACAGCTAATTCGCAGCACACGTGAGACTTTTGATGAAGAAAGTCGTGTAAAACCTTTATTATTAGCAGGTTTGTTAATGCAAGGTGGAGTTATTTCTTATGATGTTAACACAAGATCAGGAGGTGCAGGGGCAAGATTGCTAGGAGTAGGAAGTAGTAAACAGTATAGAGAAGACACTGTTAGTGTATCATTAAGAGTGGTTTCAGTATCTACAGGAGAGATACTAATAGAAGTGCTTACTTCTAAAAAAGTTTTATCAGTAGGTCTTTCGCAAGATGTTTTTAGGTTTATTGATGAAGGCAGTCGTTTAATAGAAGTAGAAGGAGGAGTAGCAGAAAACGAAAGCACATCTATCGCTCTACAAAAAGCAATTGAAACAGGTATTTTAGAAATTGTAAGAATAGGTATTGAAAGAGGATATTGGGAATATGAATGATAATTTTAATAAAATTACAGCTATTGTATTTTTAGCTTTGTTAGTTTTTGCAATAGGTACTAATGCAGATGACAATGAAATATACGTAGATCAAATAGGAGCAACCGCTAGTATAGATCTTGAGCAGCTAGGTTCTGGCAACATTATAGGGGGTTTGAACTCTGCACACGGTTCTATGACCGCGTTCGATCTTGATGGTGCAACTATGACATTAGATGTGAA
>CETC01070446.1_pt1 | contig 15777 bp, 13 predicted proteins | sample 326911 | NCBI WGS metagenome assembly CETC01 (sample SAMEA2622694, study PRJEB7988) | marine metagenome | isolation source: saline water (ENVO:00002010), including | reverse complement strand
CCCCCACCGTGAAAAAATGAAAGATTTTTACTGTTCTGCCGGGTCTTTAGGCCATGGCCTTCCAATGGCGGTCGGAGCTGCACTGGCCAAGAAGATAAAAAAAGACCCGGGATACGTATACTGTTTAATCGGAGATGGGGAATCGAATGAAGGTACCGTTTGGGAATCTCTTTTGTTGGCTAAAAATTTAAATTTAAACAATTTAGTTTGTATAATAGATGACAACAACTCCCAGATAAGATCTCTACCTGTTCTCTCAATAGAAGACAAGATACAACAGTTTGGCTGGAGAGTCTCTACTGTTGATGGTCACAACGTTTTTTCGATCGTAGACTCGATTAATAAAAATAATGATTTGTTCTGTCTGGTCTGTAAAACCAAAAAAGGTAAAGGAATCTCTGAAATGGAGAAAGATATGTTCAAATGGCACCATGGGCCCCCAAATAAAGAGAAATATGAGCAGTTTATTGAAGAAATAGAGAATGCGTAATACTTTTGCCCAAACACTAACATCTCTTGCCGAAGAGGACGAGAGACTTGTCTTGCTAATAGGAGACATAAGTCATCATCTTCTCAGAGATTTTCAATCACGATTTCCTAACAGATTTTATAATGCTGGTATTTGTGAACAATCAATTGTTTCTATGGCCGCAGGATTGGCAGCTGAGGGCTTGAAGCCAGTCGTGCACACAATCGCACCCTTTTGCGTCGAACGCGCCTTTGAACAGATAAAAATAGATCTTTGCTATCAGAATCTTGATGTGTCTATCGTTTCAGTTGGCTCCTCTTTTGACTATGCTCATTTAGGCTGTACTCACCATTGTTATGAGGATGTGTCTATTTTAAGATCTTTGCCAAATATTGATATTTTTGTTCCTGGTAGATCAAGTGAGTTTGTAGATATTTTTAAGAGCACTTGGGGCAACGGCCACCCAAAATACTTTAAATTATCAAAAGACGAACATGACATAGTAACCCACTCACTCCCATATGAGTTCGAGGTTTTAAACAAGGGAGAAAAAGATACTGCTATTTTTGTAAATGGTCACTTGTTGGAGGAAATATATAAAATACCGGACATCCAAAAATATACGATTGTGTATAGCCCAACTATAGAGCCGCATTCTTGTTCCGCAAAGCAGCTCGCATTAAGCATTATGCAGTCTCATAATAAAATTGTAACAGTTGAGGAGAATTCTTCAATCGGTGCATTCGGAGATAAAATCACAGATATTGCTTTTTCTAATAACTTACCTATTTTAAATAAAAAAGTAGGTATTCCTAGAAAGTTCTGTGACAAGTATGGAAAAGCAGAAGACCATAGAAAAGATCTAGGACTAACAGCATCAGAAATAGAGAAAATATTGTGATAGATTATAATTTGTCAGTTATTCTGGAGGAGTGCGAAAAGCTCTTTTCGGTAGATAAGTTTGATGAACTTAAAAACAAAACAATTTTGATTACTGGTGCGAATGGTCTTATAGGCGGTTTTTTGGCAGATTTCTTTGCTTTTCTGAACAACAAAGGATTTAATATTAATATATTGTTAACTTCGTACAGTTCTAGCAATAACTGCTCTAGGGTAAAACACCTATTAGAAGACAAAAGAATAAGTTATTTTTCTTGGGATTGTGCAGAACCTCTACCTGCCAATGCAATAACGGAAGAAGTAGATATGGTGTTTTTTTCAGCAGGCTATGGCCAGCCGTCAAAATTTTTAAAAGATTCGGTTAAAACTACTATGCTCAATATCGTGGGGGTCAAAAGTGTTCTGGAACACCTTGAAGAAAAACAGGATAAGTCATCAAAAATGTTGTTTTTGAGTACTAGTGAAATATACGGGGCTCCCAAGCAGTACCCGACAACTGAATCTTATAAAGGGGAGATAGATTTTGAAAACAATCGCTTATGCTATATATTGTCAAAAGCTACAGCAGAAAGTTTGTGTCTCCAATATGATAGATCTAAAAAAGTAAAAACAAAAATAGCAAGAGTTGCCCTAGCATATGGTCCTGGGACAAAGAGGACAGATTCCAGAGTTATGCAGGAATTTATTTTCAAGGCACATAATAATAAAAAAATAGATATGTTAGATTCCGGAGAATCAATCAGAAACTATTTGTACATAACTGATTGTGTAGAAATACTGTTGAATATTATATTGAAGGGAAAAGAGAAGGTTTACAATGTCGGAGGCGACACTGAAGAGGTGAGTATATTTAATCTGGCCCAAAAAATATCTGATTTAACGGGCGCCTATGTTGAAAAAGGCAAGAAAAAAGAGTATTTTATAAAAACTGCTCCACAAAAAGTGGGGCTTTCTATGGATAGGTATAGGGCAGAGTTTTGTGAATATGGAAAAAATATAGTCAATTTAAATAAAGGAATATCACAAGTTTTAAGATGGTACAATATTCCAATCACGGAGAAATAATATGAAAAAAATAACCAAAGAAGATTTTGAAAAGGTCTTAGGCGAAAAGTTGTCACCTTTTGTAAAAGAAAAAATAGATCAGTTTGATTTTGAATATGAAAACTATTCCACAAAAGAAAGAGACAGTCTCATTCTTAATACCATGATTCATATCAATTCGGATCTAAAGAAAGCTGGGCCACACAGAAGAGATGAATGGCGCCATGGCTGGGCCCAAAATAGAGATGATTCCAAAAAAGAAAATTTTATTGTGCCTAAATATTTTGGTAAATTTCCAACAGTTAGATGGAATAAAGAATATATCAAATCGATAAGCAGTCACTTTGAATACAACATGGCAAAAGTACTTCAATATTGGCTTTTCGAAAAGTACTTTGGCAACGTTGAGTCAATTTATGAGTTTGGTTGCGGTACCGGCCACAATTTACTCAGAGCAGGAGAAGTAAATCCAGAAGCCCAACTTTGGGGCTTAGACTGGGCAGAATCCTCGCAAGAGACTATAAAAAAAATAAACAAACTTTACAACTCTAATATTAGATCTAGAAAGTTTGATTTTTTTAATATTGATAAAGATTTTTTGCTTAACGAAAAATCAGGTGTATACACCTTTGCAGCTCTAGAACAGACAGGAGAAAATCATTTAGATTTTATACATTATCTTATAGAAAATAAACCATCAATATGTTTGCACATAGAACCCATTGCAGAACTTTTAAGTCCAGATCAAAACTTGTTAGATTATTTAAGTGTAGAATATTTTAAAAAAAGAAACTATCTATCTAACTTTTACAATAACTTAAAAACCTTAGAAAAAGATGGTATGATAGAAATCATATTTTCTAGTAGAAGCGGTATAGGGAGTTTTTACGTTGATGGTTATTCTGTAGTTGTCTGGAGACCGACATGCCTGAAATGATATATTCAAAGTGCAAAGAAGACTTACTTCTTTTAGCGATTAACAGACGCTCCGAAATCACTTCTGATAGAATAGATATGTGCCCTGAAAAAGAATATTTGCAAATATGCACAAAATCTATGTCAAAAGGAACAACGTTTAGACCTCATAAACATAACGAACTGTTAAGAAATACAGATTACACCCAAGAGGCGTGGATTATACTCGAAGGGTCTGTTGAAGCTAAGTTTTGGGACGTTGATGATACTATTATTTATCAAACAACACTAAAAGGTGGAGACTGCGCAGTGGTTTTCAGAGCAGGTCACAGCTTTGAAGTTCTAGAAGATGAAACTGTATTGTATGAGATAAAAACAGGGCCATACTACGGTGTAGAAAAAGACAAAACATTTTTGGAAGAAAAAGAAAATGATATATGAATTGTGGGATATGGTATCCTATGGTGATGGTGAACCATTGGTGCCATTTACATTAATTAAAAAAAGTGAAAATTACGAAGAAATATATATTAGTTTTAATAACATTATAAAGAAAAAGCCATGTGTAATTTTTGCAAAAGAAAAGGACAATAAATAAATGAGTAAAAAAAGAGCTTTAATATCTGGGATCGGGGGCCAAGACGGCAGTTATCTTGCAGAATATCTTTTGGAAAAAGGATATGAAGTGCACGGAATAATAAGAAGGCATTCAGTTGCCGAAAACCAAGACTCTAGAATCAACAATATAACAGGAGACATAGAAACATATTATGGAGATCTGTTGGACGTCCCATCTTTAACGAGAATTTTCAACTCATCTAAGCCCGATGAGATATATAACTTGGCTGCTATGTCACATGTTAGAATTAGTTTTGATGTACCTTCCTTTACAATACAGACAAATGGTTTAGGGGTTTTAAACATGCTGGAAATGTATCGAACTCTTGCCCCAAGTGCCAAATTTTACCAAGCAAGTTCTTCAGAAATGTTTGGAAACTCAGTCGACGACGATGGGATACAAAGACTGTCAACACCAATGAACCCAGTCAGTCCTTATGGTTGCGCAAAACTATTAGGATACAATTTAGTAAGACACTACAGGCATGCCTACAAACTTCACGCATGTAATGGAATTCTTTTTAATCATGAGTCTCCTAGGAGAGGCACAAACTTTGTTACCAATAAAGTTGTGAAAACAGCAGTAGAAATAAAACTTGGAATAAAAGACAAACTAGAACTCGGAAATATGGATTCTAAAAGAGATTGGGGGCATTCAAAAGATTATGTCCGGGCTATGAACATGATAATAAATCACGAAACTGCCGATGAGTTCATTGTTTCAACCGGTCGTACACATTCAGTTCGAGATTTGTGCGAAGTTGTTTTTAAAAAATTAGACTTAGATTACAAAGATTATGTAGTGCAAAATCCCAAATTTATGAGGCCTGAAGAATTGAAGTATCTAAAGGGTGACTCTACCAAGGCAAGAGAAATACTTGGTTGGAAACCAGAATACACTTTTGAATCTATGTTACAAGAAATGATAGATAATTGGATGAATAAGCTGGCGTGAGTTTCTTTAAAGTAAAGAAACATAAAATAAAAATAAAACAGGAGAAATAAAATGAAATTATCAAACCAAGCATTAGGAGCCATCATGATGGCCTTACAGAAGTCGCTTATGGAACAATCAGATATTGTACCAGTGCTGAAGTCTTTTGACTTCACCACGGAAGAATCCAACGAAGGTGAACTGATTGTTGCTAACCCTCCAAATTTTAAGATGGACAACAATGCTTTTAGGCAAGAGGTCACAAACGCAACAGGATCAGACTAAGTGCCTGTTTATGTTTACAAGTGCAATTCATGCATGCAAACTTTTGAAAAAAGGCATGGAATGTTTTTTGAACAAGATAGGTGTATTCTTTGCAACAGCGAGGATATCTTCAAAGTACCATCAATCCAAACCCAGGCGAGGAACACAAGTACTCAAAATAAAAAGCCTGGAAAAATTGTTGATAAGTACATTGAAGACACAAAAAAAGAAATAAAAAAAGAAAAAAGAAGATTGGCTAGTGAGGAAATATAAATGTGGATTACTTTATTTGCAATATCGGCATGCATAAATTTGTTTGCGTTGTTTTATGTCCGTTGGCTTTTGTCCTCTCTAGCAGCAATAAACGAGGATGTTGCAAACGTCACAGATATAATCAAAGATTTTCAACAACACATACAAAGTGTTTATGAGTTAGAGATGTTTTATGGAGATGAGACATTAAAATCTTTAATTGAACACGGCAATCTTCTGGTTGAAACATTGGACAATGTAGACCTAATGTTAGAAGAGGAAGTACAAATTGAAGAAGAGATCTAAACCTAGAAGAAAAAGGACAAAAAATGATTATTTTACAAAAATACACGAAGACGCTATAGTAAAGTACGCAAATACAAAATGCAGATCAGAAAGGTCAGACTTGTATATTTCTTATATCCAGCCGGCGTTTAGTGAGATGGTAAATAAAATAATATTTACTTACAAATTCAACACTCTGCCAAATATAGATCCATTAAGAGAAGACTGCAAAGTGTGGCTAACGACCATTCTTGATAAATATGATCCTTCCAAAGGTTCAAAGGCGTTTTCTTATTTCTCGGTTGTAACAAAAAACTGGTTTATTCACAAGGTAAAGAAAAACTCTAAGAAGCTAAGAAGAGAGGTATCTTTTGAAAATCTAGTAGAAAACGGCGGAGCAGATATACTTGGGACATCAGATGACGGCGTAGAAACTTACATAAACCAAAGAGTTGAAATGGAATTTTGGAACTCTTTATTGACGCAGGTTGATAAGTGGGATACTGGAAACTTAAAACCTAATGAAAAAGCTGTTTTAGAAGCTGTAAAGGTGCTTTTGCACAATATAGATGATATAGAAATTTTTAATAAAAAGGCTGTCTACTTGTACTTGAGAGAACTTACTGGTCTTAATACAAAACAAGTAGTCAATAATTTGAATAAATTGAGAGAAAAATATAGAATATTCAAGGGAAAATGGGATAAAGAATAGTATTTTTTACGAAAAACCTAATTACAACATGTCTGAAAAAAGTTCAAAACACCTGATAGATGAGGCCATAAAAAACATTGTTGACGATCGAGCAGCAACCAAGTCCTTATTGATGGGACTCATGGCATTTATGAAAGTTTCAGACGACAGACATAAAGAAGTTGGCCTTATTGCAGCTAAATATTTGGAAACACTTCAAAGATCAAATGAACAATTAGTTAAAATTACTGCTTTAATGCAAAAAAAAGAGGGTGCTAATGCCGGCATTACTGATAAAGATAAAGAGGAGCTGTTTGATTTAATTAACCAAACAGAAGATTAGCACATGTCGAAAATCACACCAACCCCCGGTAACCCAACAAACTCAAAAAGGGAATCTGGTGTTCCCACCAATGTTTCCCGCGATCGTGCGGCTTATACTGCCAAGTTGCTCTCTAGTACCTTAGAAGAGCAAAAAAAGATACAAAATAGAAAAAAATACAGAGGTATTGTGCTGTATAATAAAACCATACGTACTCAAGATTTTGTAAAAAGATTTGATGAAGATTTTGTAACTTACGTTTTAAGAGTTAAGTCCACAGACGCAGATCAAATATCTCACATATCTCACGTTAACGAAACAACCGTATATATATTGGAGGTCTGCGGCGCATTGCCGTTTCCAGACATGACTTTGGTAGAAGAAAAAATACAACAACTTAGATTGGAGATCTCCAATGAAGAAGACGCAGACTTTAAAAAACTGTCAGAAAAAAGAAAAGGTTTGGAATGGTCTGACTTTAAAAAAGCGCTAGATAGATTAGATCGATTTCCTAGATTTTATTCATCTCAGCAGTCTCGAAACTCGTCTTCTAATGTCCCGTCTTTAAGCAGGGGGGATACGGTGTTTGTAGAATTTTTAGATGACGACGACTGGTCTACATCTGGTATTTTACTTGGTTCTGGAGCATAACTGAATGTCAAAAACTTTTATTAAAGGAAAAGAAAGAAATCATGTAGCTTGGAAGCTAACTTCTAGAGATGGAAAGTCGAGAGTTGATGTGCCTCTAGATGGCCAAGACGGCCGCCCACTGTGGGAGCCTATACCAAGTTTTTTCTTTCGCCCGGGCGACGAGCACATTAAGGGCAACAATAACACTTTAATATGCCTCGGCCGAGATCGTTCAACCGAAGACAGTGATGAAATATACATAAACAATGATTTAAAAAATGACGATCGCTCTGGATATTCTGATCACATGGGCGCCGGCGCCATTGATATTGTCGTCGGGAGAGGTGCCCCATTCCCGTTAAGACAAGTGCAAGAAAATAACCCACTAGTGCTGGGTCCACTTTTCAACACCATAAGGCCACCAACCTTGCAAGGTTATCCTCTAGAGGGAGGAGGACAACACCCAGGTATGGCTATGGATGCTGCCAGAATCTACATTAGTCAGATGACTGATATAGATGAAAACTTTAGAATCAGAAAACCTTTAAGTTACATTCATGCTATGGATGAAGACACTTTTGATACTGCCTTGTTGGAGTCATCAGGAAGAACCCCGACTTCTGGGATTATGGTGAAAGCAGATAAGGTTAGAGTTCACGCTAGGCAGAATATTAAACTAGTGACAAGAGGTCCAGACGAAATAGTCAATTCTCAAGGAAACCACATAATGAAATCAAATGTTGGTATACATTTGGTTGCAAACAATGGATTTCATATTAGTGGAGAAGAAGAAGCACCACAACATCCACTTGTTTTAGGGTCTAATTTGGAGGCAGCTTTGCACTCCTTGGTTTCTTTAATCGAAGAGTCGGTCAGAATAACTTCAAATTTTCTAGAAGTTCAAGATAGATTTAATCTTCTGTTATCAAATCACTTTCATTATAGTCCACCAGGAATGTCACTACCAGATATTTTGAGTTCTACGCAAGGTTTAATAACAGGCTTGGAAGTTCTAACAAAAGGAAAGTTACAGTGTGTTTTTCATGATCTTAACATAGTTAATTTCAAAACAAGATTTTTATCAAATACTAGCAAGGACTATATAAACAGTAGATACAATACCGTAAACTAGCTTTAAATATGAGACGTTTTAAATTACAAATATCAAATAGTGAAAACAAAAAGATTTCTTTTGGCAAAAGAGAGCTTGGTGAAATTGGCAGAGATATAGCAGCAGCAAAAATAGCTCTAGGGGCTGCAATCCCAGCTGATCAGTTGCCAAATAGGCAAGAAAATATCACAAATATTGACCCAAATAGTTGGCTTGATTGCACAACTGGGGAAGAACTAACACCAGTTCAAGCTGCAACTTTTGATAAGAGCATGCAAATAAGACTCATGAAGTTCCAGTTGGATCATCAGCTGATAATTATGAGTTATCTTTTCCACAAGTATGGAATAACAGAGATTATAAATCAATCAGCAACCAAACTTGGATATCATCCACCTGGATTTAGAATCAATGCAGAGGTTCCTGGCCTCCGCAGAAATCGTATGCAAGATGAAGACGATTCTTTCTCTATCACTACTAGCACGGGAGGTGATACGACCAGAGCAGCTGTGGAGTATAATGATCTTTCTCAAGCCGGCCGTCGTCAGTTAAGGCTGGAAATCGCAAAAGACGTTGTTGAAACTATGACAAATCTTTTTTCAAATGCACTGGGGGTTTTAGATGAGTCGACCTTGGCCGTTTTGCATGGCTGGGTACCACAAAGCAGATATGGTAACGAAAGCTATTATCACACTACTCCGACAAACGATTTAAGTCAACTTTTAGTTGATGAAAATATGGAGCACAACCCAACAGTTGTTGATATAATACCGGTTGAAATGTTTAATCATTATGTTCGAGGAGATTTAACACAAAAAAGAGATTCACAAGTTAGTCGCACACTCATACATGGCCCCGCCCACGGCGAAAACTCAGACTTATGGAAAAACCAGCCTTCACATTTAGAAATTTTCAATTCGATAGCGCCGGAAAGTTATCGTTGGCACCCTGAAACAGGCTTCGAATATGGCACAATAGAATACATATATCAAAATAAGTTTTCAGAAGACGGATCCTTAAGAACCAGTCGACTTTATGCCGCCACACTAGAAACTATAGATACTTTTGAGCAGGCCTCAACAGATCCTAGGCTCGGAAATCAAGATATAAAAGCAACTTTGGAAAGGGCCCTTCAGCCAGACCACTTAACAGATCCAGACCCATTCTATATTGATTCAAAAAGAACCGGTTTTTTCGATGTGGCGACCATCCCAACTAATACTCCTGGTGTTCCCGGCCCAACAATGACTGTGGACAACATATCTGCTTGGATTTTATTATCAGAAAATGAGTCTACAATCAGGCATTTAGAAGATGCAGCTCTAAAAAAAGTTCTAGACTTTTATAATAAACCAGATATATGGTATTTGCATGCAGATTCTGATTCGATACAACAAGAATATTTTATACCAGGCGCCCCGGACATGCCAACCCCGATACATTCTGCGGTATATCCATCAGACAAACCTGAAGAAGACAGATTAAAATACTGGGTTGTGACAACTAGAGTGTCTAGAGCACAAGCAGAAGCAGCAGGAGACGAAACCATATTCGCTGCAACTGATCTTTGGCATGATATTGATAATAAAAATGCAGAAGAGCCCTTAATAAAATTTATGGGATATCGCGAGCCATCTTTGCGTCCCGGTGATCCATATAGGGCTTATTTTGAGATAAATACAAAAAAATTAGATTTAATAACAAACGGGACTTCTATACAGCAAGCAGAAGCCGAAGATCAAGATCTTTCCGATAGAAGTCTAGCATCCTTAAATGCGTTGTCAGACCAACTAACCGCGGTTTGTGAGGACTCTAGTCCCGCGGACAACGATAGAAGATATCGAGAATATAGAGCCCTAGCAGCCAAAAACAGAAGAGAAATAGTAAGAAGAATAAAGGAGGCCTCATTAACTGCACACCAGTCTGCCAGCGCTAACCGTGTTCTGGACATTGAACTAGGCAACGTTCTCGGGCCAATGTTTAATGAAACATTTGGGGTTAATTTGGGCCCATTTGGCAATCTAAATCTTAGTGATGGTAGATACGCTCAGGCTCTAGGGCAAGCAGTAGAGTCGGCCGTAACAAACCAAATAAATGAAAGATTGAATAACGCCATCGCCGGTGGAGAAGATTCTATTTTTGGCGCCACTAGGACCAGACAGTTTGTAAAAGATGATGATAAAGACCTGCTGAAGCTTTCAATACCATGGCAGAATTTAAAAGAAAGAGTGGAGATTGTTCAGAAAGATTTAGTAGAAGCAAAAAAGCACGCAACAGAAGAGCAATTTATATTTATGCCTGAATCGTTTGATCCAGCCCAAGAAGCGACAAACTTAGGTAAAATCATAACAAGAATACAGATCCTAATAGAAACAAAATATGCAGGACAGTCTTGGCCCGGATTCGACGCCGCTGGCTCGTTCCTGCAAGAGACCCCATTCGCGTCTCTTTTGGCCAGTGATGATAATGAGGTTGTAGTTGAGTTTAGTTTTGACCCTCAAACTCAAGGCCCTTTAGCGGGAGAATCTGCAGCCCAAATAAAAAGGATATCAACTAGTGGAGGAAAGGTTGTATATGACACCGCTTCATCGGAGAATGCTCAAGTCCCATCGGAATTTACAAAGCCATTCGCTATAGGTTATTTGGCTCAAATAAAAAAGATGACATCGAGCGCAATAATGGGTGCTATGGAACCGCAAGTTGTTAAAGACCCTACTGGTTGTGCAGATTTTGGAACTGTAAAAAATGGTGTTTCATATTTGATGAAGTACTCTTTTGGCCTTAAGGCAACAATACCAGCCTCTGCTAGAAAAAAGGAAGGAAAATCTTGGTACGAAAAGTGGTGGGACAACAGCGTTGCAGGTCCAACTTCAGAGTGGATTTTAAAATCAGAAAAAAACTTACAAAATTCATTTAACCCAAAGAACTTTGGTGATGATGAGGTTTTATCTTTGCTGGGAGAAGACTGTACTTGGCCTAAACTTTATAAAGAATTTATCGATAAAGTCAATTTGCCAATGTTGCTTTGTGATTATTTAAAGTGTATTGGGCTACCAGGCGTAGCGATAAAGGCGCCAAGCCTTAACATACCTCCTTTTCCAAAAATAGGCATATTTGGTTGGTATGCTGGCTTTGTTAAATTTATTATAAAGAAGTGGAAAGAAATAATAATGAGGCTGGTGTGCACCATTGTTAGAATGTTAATAGACTTTCTTGCTTTTCCGCTTTGTGATCAAAACTTTAAAGATGCTTTTGGTAATGCACTAGATGAAGCACCAGTTATGCAGAGAGCGCTTGCTGATGCTCTTTTTGGTCTGCCTATAGTTAGTGGTGACGAAGAGAAAGCAAAAGCCTTTGTAGACGATGTTTTTAGGTCGCTAAGAGGCGATGAAATCTGTCGCTTATTGGAGGGCGAACCTCTCGACGGAACCGCGATGGCAATGTTAGAGCGTCTAGCAGAGCACAACAACTTACAAACTAGCTTTTCAGATAGAGAAGACATAATAGAATTTTTCTCGGTCATTTCGGGTTTTGTACCTTCTAGTCTTTGTGAAAGATTGAATGATCTTGATGACATTGTTGGAGACGCGTCTTGCAAAGATTCAACAGACAGACTTAGAGAGATGAGAGCTAGGCTTGATGCAAACGATGATGTTTCCGAGGAGGATATTGCAGCAGCTCTTAACATGGCGCATCAAAACCTTATGAGTGATGAGGCTGCCATGCAGGCCCTAGTTGACAACGGCCTTGGTTCTATGGCTGGGGAGTACTTAGCGTTAGGAAATCCAGATGCATTAGTTAGTGCACTACCAGATACGATTAACAAATCAATAGAGCGCACAGCTCGCCATACTTTTGAGAAAACAAAAATAGCTTATATTTCTACGTTAAGTTCTTTTATCCCGGGCCTAAGCATATCTGCCACCAAGCTGTCACGAGCTGGCGACCCTGGGTTTGACGAAGCCGCGGTGATGAGAGTCGAAGCTGCCCTTCAGTGTTTAATGGATTATCAAGAATTTACAGAAAGGGCTATAGAACCTCAAGATCCAATGACCATGGACGAAAGATTTTTAAGATTATATCAACAGTTTGAAGCAGAAAGAATTCAAGGAAATGTGGTACACACCAGATATAAGACTAGATTTACCGACGAGGGTGAAACTATTCGCGGAGATAAAATCTCTTATTCAGATTTCTTAAATGACACTCCAGTTGATGACCAATCGGGAGTAATGACATCGATGCTCAGAGTCGTTAGTTATTCTGAAGACCCAATCGGCCTACCCAGACAAGCAGAGGCTATATCTAATCCTGACACTGGTGAAACTGAGACAATAGATTATAGTTCAAGCTTTGGAGAAGAGTTTCAAGGCTCAAGATTATCTCAGCCTCACAGAGGTATGGAACACCACACTACTCGTGGCCCGTCCACGGGTCCATTTTCAAGAGATCCTTCCGGCGATGACCCTACTAACACAGAGTATATCCCGAAAGGTAAGGCCCGCGATGGCTGGATAGACGATGACAAAATTGGTTATGACAATGACGATATTTCAGGTCACAGGTTTACTTGGAGAAAACTTCATAATTCTTGGCTGTGCAATCATGTTTCTGCCTGGGTCACTTTTAGGAACTTGGACTCAATGCAGTCAAAAGAGATGTTTCTCCTTCAGCGTGTACAAGAGCTTACAGATATTATTCAACAAAATTTGGAAAAAGCATCTTCCACAGAAACAAACTCGGAATATATGAGTATTATACAGGACGTGTATAAGGCCTCTATAGAAGCTTCGCTGGAAAACACAAATGATGAACAAATCGACGGGGTAGGGAATGTAAGTGTACTCATGCGCACTCCCGAGTCTTTGGGTCCATTCCGACCATCAGTAGAGATAGAAGAGTTTGAATCAAATGGAAGAAGAGATTCTTATAGAATAACGGTGAAAGACCCATTCTTGTTTCCTGGCGGCGATGAGGTGCAAGAGTTTGATTATTGCGAGCCGGTACCGGAAGAGTACAGGTCTACCTCTGACGGAGACTCTTTAAATCCAGATTCTGACATAAGGATATTAGCTAAAAGAGAGGTCCTCGGCCAGCATGTTTTACATATGGTTGGCGAAGACATGAAGAGGTATGGCTTTGGAGATCTAACTAGTCCATCTATTTTTGAAGATTTAATAAAGCCTTTTAGAGGAGCCAAAATACACAACCCTGCAAATGAAGACAACGCTGCGTACCTTGCTGAACGACCCATTTATCATATGACTTTTGAGGGAATACTAGAGCAGGTATTTTTTAAACTAAAAGACTCCAGAATGTTTGATGAAAACTACGCAGAAGGCGTCCATGATAGATTGTCAGGAAGGTTTGAATCTAATAATAGTTGCATTGTCAATCGATTTAATCTTAACCATTTTGGTATTTTATCATTTGATAAAATGGTCACCGATGAAATACCGGACTTGGTAAGAGTGGAAATGTCCAGGGAAGAAAACCAGCCACAAAATTTAGACTACAATAATCCAGGCCCTGTTGAAAAAGCCATACAACAAGCCGCTCTTAAAGGTTTTATAAGGTTTTGTCTAATAGAACTTTTGCTGAAAGGGGCAATACCTTATTCGGTTTGGGATTTTGAAGCTGTTGCAGGCGAGCCCTTTTTTATAGATTATACACATAGGTTTATTTTAACTCAGTTAAATAAGAATGTCTCAATTAGAGATTTCTGGGGCCCTGTAGCAGAAAAGATAGCAGGGGTTTCAGGCGCCGAGTTCGCTCTACAAAAGATAGTACAATCAGAGCTAGAAACAATTCCAAGATTGTCTAAGCTTGTTTTTGCGAATAACGATGGACAATATAACTATTTAGATTTCTTAACAAAAGGCACCTCAAATATTATTCCTAATAGACATATTCCGTCTTCGTATGAAGTTATAGATGTTGTTTACGGCCGTGTTAATCAGGGAGAAACAAACCAGCACTTACTAAGGTGGCAAGCTGAAGCACCAGCGTCTAGCAATCCATTTCTATCTATAGAGCACTATATCAAAATCACAGGCGCCGCGGCGGACCTTTCTAGTTTGGTTATAGATATTTCAGCAGCTCAGGACACTTTGAACACGTCAATAGAGAGCTTGATTTGGACCGGCCGTGAAGGAGATGAGCAGCTAACAATAGATGACATCACCCGCGATCTTGAGCCTTTTGAGAATCTAAAAGAAGAAATATCAACATTGATACTAAATGAGAACCCAGATTTCATACCTTCAGGATTGCGAGAAATAGCAAGAGATGCATCACCAGAAAACGAGATATATCACATTGATGAAGTTGTCAACTTAATATCTGAAATAAACTCCGAAGCTGCAGGTTTTGATGCTACCATGGCCGGCCCATTTGGATTAATACAAGTTGACAGTACCCGGCCAGACCTTGGGGTCGTTCCGGAAGTTCTATTGCGAACACCTACAAGATTTATAAAGAGAAGCAGAAAAATATTTAACCTTTCTTCCTCTGATGTTTTTGACCCTAGAAGAGAGCTTATAAGCAATTTGATGAAACTTGACGGGACAACAGATATGTCCCAATCTATAAGTTTTGTTAATCAAGATAGTCGAAGCATAATGGATAACCTGTTGTCGCAAATATCCGCAGGAGGAGCAATCTCAGAAAAAGCAGACAGATACTTTGTAATACCATCTAGCGCTACCAGTACAGATATAAGAGAGAAAGTAGGAATCTCTAGCCCAGAAAGTCACTTTTCTGCCAATGCTTCAAATTGGTATCGAAGGTCTTACAGGGGATGGACTTCTAGGGGTTTTGATGGTATGGATTTTGATGTACTAGATCCATCAGCTCCATGGATGCGCAGTTATCCCCTGAGGAACGATATTGTTAGGAGAGGGGACGAGATATTATTTAACAATCCATACGGCGAACTTGGTCGAGCCCAGTATGATGCAGTAAAGGCAGCTGTTAACGACCCTCAGTGGTTATACGGTGAAGGTAGAGAAAATCCACCAAACAATTTTGGAGTAACAGAAGAAAGGTGGATAGAGACAGTTATCGACTTTACTGAAGATGCATCAGTTGTGTTTTCTAATCCAGGTGAATCTATAGATAAGGCAATAATATTATGGCATCAATACGGTCTTACAAAAGCAATCCGAGAGTGGAAAAGATTAGAAAAATACCTTAACAGTGAAGAAATACAAATAATAAAAGATAACAAATCTACTTCCATGACTGGGCAATTAATAGTAGAGTATTCAGCCGACGACAGTGAGGCAGTCCACATATGCCCCAGCAGGGCCATGGGTTATTTTCCAATAAAAAGAAGCTACCT
>CETC01010860.1_pt1 | contig 15796 bp, 17 predicted proteins | sample 326911 | NCBI WGS metagenome assembly CETC01 (sample SAMEA2622694, study PRJEB7988) | marine metagenome | isolation source: saline water (ENVO:00002010), including | reverse complement strand
TCCAAATGGAAACTTCTGGCATGGCAAAGAAATTAATATCAAAAATACAACCCAGAAGTATAGAAGAACTAAGTGATATCAGTGCTTTAAATCGACCAGGCCCTCTTCAAGCTAGATTAGATAAGCAATATATTGATAATAAGAATAATGGGTATCCTCAAACAGGTATCCCTAAACCAATGGAAGAGCTATTAAAAAATACTAACTGGACTTTAATTTATCAAGAACAAGTTATGGCAATCTGTTCAGATATAGCGGGATTCACTGCAAAAGAATCAGATGACATACGCAGAGCTATGGGAAAGAAAAATGTAGATGTTCTAAATGAATATAAAGAACAGTTTATTAAAGGCTGTACACAAAAAGGCGGCTTAACACAAAGCTATTCTGAAGATCTTTGGGAAGATATGGTAGGATTTGCTGACTATTGCCTTGCAGGTTCAACTAAAATAAGAACTTCAAAAGGTCTAAAAACTATAGATGAATTATTTTTTGGCGACGACTATAAATTTCTTCATGAAGAAACTGTAAAATCTTTAAATGATTTTGGTAATATTATCTATCAAGAAGTCAACCAACTTCATTGCAAGGGAATCAAAAATACATATGTATACCAGTTACATAATGGCAAAGAAATTATTTGTACGCCAGATCATAAATTCCTTTTACAAAACAATGAAATGGCTGAAATAGAAAATATATTTAATGAAAAGTTAGAGCTAAAAATATTGGAGGAAGAAATTGAAAATACCGACAAGAACAAAAAGAGCAACAGCTAGCTACTTAATAAGCAACAGCTCTATAACTACGGTATCTGCTTATCAAGTTTGGCTTGATCAAGGCAACTCAGGAACTGAACAACAATTTCTAAATTCATTAAAAGGCACTAATGGTTTAAATGGCACTAATGGAACTGATGGAATAGATGGAGCAGCAGGACCCCAGGGACCAGTCGGTCCTCAAGGTCCTGCTGGGATAGCTGCTCTAGTGCAAGACAATGTAGATACAATAACTGGGAGCGTAACTAATATTGGGAGAGAATGGAAAATTATTAAACTGGTTAAAGCTCCAGCTCAAGGCACAATCGTAAGAATTAATATTTTAACAAATAATAGTTTAGCCACTAAATATGATGCTTATATAGCTGACACAGATAATTCAAATGATATTTCGACTCTATTAAAATATGAAGATGTTCCTGCAAAAAACTATCGACTTGATTCTGGTGAATCTATTCCGTATAACAGCTCTCTGTACCTTGCTATTAGGTTTAATGACGGGACTGAAAATACCATAGACTATAAATTAGATATAAGAACTCAGGGGGAAATTAGTATCACTACTACAACTTCAAATTACAGAACAATACCGCCATTGGCGGCGAGTATGAAATTGGCAAGCTACATGCCATTGGCTCACGATCTTGGATCACAAGTTGATGGCAATAATAGTAGCTTTGTATTGAACCCACCAGCAGTAATTGATTCAATTATGCTTATGGAAAATGGCCTCGTACTTAGACAAGATACAGGTACTGAAACTGGAGATTATTCAATAACGAATGATTCTCTCATAACGATGAATTACTCACCACTTTTAGGTAATTCATTAGTAGCTATGTATATAGAAAAATAAATTTGTAAAATAAGGAGAAAATATTATGGCTAGAACAAAAATAAATGGAGATCAAATCCAAGCCAATTCGATCGATACGGCACATATTGCCGACAACCAAGTAACCCTTGCCAAGATGGCCGGTCTTGCTGCGACCAAGTTTATTCTTGGTAATGGTGATGGCGACCCTGCGGCAGTGAGCATGTCCGGTGACGCCACGATGGCAAACAACGGCGCGGTCACTATTGCCAACAACGCAGTATCGCTTGCAAAGATGGCTGGACTTGCCCGTGGTAAGTTCATCTATGGTGACGCCTCTGGCGACCCCGCAGCGCTTGATGTTGGAAGCGCGCATCAATTTTTGCAGCACGACGGCACAGACCTTGCTTGGGTTTCTATGTCGGGGGATGTTACTTTATCTGCTGGTGTAGCTACTATCGCTAATGGAGCAGTTGAGCAGACAATGATTGCTAATGATGCAGTTGGTGCTGACCAATTAGATTCTGACGCTGTTGTCAATGCATCTGTTGCTTCCGGCGCAGCTATCGCATTTTCTAAAATGGAAAATGTTACTTCTGGGCGAATCATTGTTGGTAATGGCTCGAACGTCCCAACAGCAGTAGCTTTATCCGGTGACGCTTCGCTGGCAAACACCGGCGCGATAACTGTTACTGGTGCTTCCGGCGACTTCGCTGTCACCGGCAACTTAACCGCCGCCAACTTAACCGTTAATGGTACTACCACTACGGTTAATTCAACTACAGTCACCATCGATGACCCAATCTTCACTCTTGGTGGAGATACTGCGCCTGGAAGTGATGACAACAAAGATCGTGGTATTGAGTTCCGTTGGCACGATGGCTCAAATGCCAAAATCGGCTTCTTCGGGTATGATGACAGTGCTTCCAAGTTAACCTTCATCCCAGATGCAACTAACACTGGCGAAGTATTTACAGGCGATGCTGGTAATGTAATCTTCGGTAACATCGAAGGTACGATCACAACTGCAACGCAGAACAGCATCACCACAGCAACTGGCTTGGCGTCTATTGGTACGATCACAAATGGTACGTGGCAAGGAACTGATGTTGGTGTTGCTCATGGTGGTACTGGCGCTTCTACTGCTGCTAATGCTCGGAGTAATCTTGGTCTCGCCATTGGTTCAAACGTCCAGGCCTTCGACGACGGATTAAATTCTATTGCTGGATTAACCACTGCAGCTAACAAGATGATCTATACAACTGACTCAGATACCTATGCAGTTGCGGATTTAACAGCTGCTGGTAGAGCACTCCTTGATGATGCTAATGCTGATGCACAGTTAGTTACGCTGGGTCTTACTGCTAATGCTACCGAGTTGAACGTTATGGATGGCAGCGTAACGCCAACAGGACCAAATGGTGTTACTGCAGCATTCACTGATGGACTCATCCTTAATGATGGTGGAACTATGAAGCAAGTAACAGTTGATGTTATTGCAAGTTTACTTTTTAGTAGTGAATACTGGCAAAGAATTGAAGTCGATGTTGCCAGCGCCAATACTGGTAACAATTCAGTTTCTGGTAATAAATCAACCATCAGCTGTGGCAATGTAACACTTTTCCCTTCCTTCAGTAGTATTGGAAACGCTACTGCTGGCGCTCATGATGCAGCAGCAATCGTTGCTATGCAACATGTTTTCCAAATATATGTGAACGGCTTACATCAAGCTCAAGGAGAGGACTGGGAAGCTGTCTACTACGATAGCAATAACCTAAAAATCCAATTTAGCTATGAGTTAGATAACTCTGATCACATTATCATACACAGTGGTAAAGGCAGTTAATAACTTTTAAAAATCTAGTTTGACTAGTGCGGGGGTACGAATTTTCGTACCCCCGTTTTTATATGGAGATAAAATGAAATTCTTAATAAAACTAAAATTTATATTACTATTAATATTTTCTAAAGGAAGCTGGAACAAGCTAGGACATGTTACCGAAAATATGAGACTACGTGACGGCTATGGCAACAACAGAAAAGAAGCAAAACTAAGGAAAAGAAAAGCAAACAGCAGGTTAAAATCAGGCAACCTAGGTTGGGATGATATCCTCACTCAAGATGTTTGGACTATTATCGGAACGCCTGTAGAATCTAAGAAAGATTTAGAAGAAGAGCTATTAGATCTTGCAACAACTGCAATGACAATGTACGTTATGGTCAAGAGAGATAAAATTAAAACTGAAAAACAAATCAAAGAGGAACTCGAAAATGAAAATAGTGAGCAAGAGGTTCCACAAGAAGGAACCAGTCTATGATATAGGCTTTAAGGAATGCCACAACTTCATTTTAGATAACGGAGCAGTAGCAAGCAATTGCTTTAATAAAGCGCATAGCGTTAGCTATAGCGTACTAACTTATATATCCGCATATCTAAAAGCGAATCATCCAGTTGAATTTTTCTGCAGTCTAATGACCGTAAGATCCAAAACTCTGCAGCCCAAAACCTGGGCACAAAAAGCACCACAATATATTCAGGAAGCAAAAGTACTCGGAGTAGAAATTAATCCTCCTAGTATCAATGCATCTGAAATGGATTTTACAATCCATAGTAATCAAGTTTATTTTGGATTTAATGCTATTAGAGACGTCGGAAGAACAGCCGCCAGATCAATATTCTCAGCTAGAGGGAAAAAGCTTTTTGTAGATGTCTATGACTTTCTCGAAAGAGTGAATCTACAAAAAGTAACTATTAAAACCTTCCAAAGCTTAATAAAAGCTGGAGCTTTCGATAAGCTTGGCTATCAAAGGCAAGAGCTGCTGGAACAAAGCACAAATTTGTACAGTTACGTGCGAGATGTGTTAGACTATGAGCAGAGAAAAATAGATGCTGAGAGTAGAAAAATAGATAATGAAAAAGTAACAAAGCTAATAGACGAAAGAAATTCTTTAAGAAAAGAACTTAAAAAAGAACAAAGAAAATTAAAGAAAGCAGAAGAAAATTCTGGCTTTGAAATTGAAGCTTTGATATTAACAATTGAAGAAAAGCTTCAGCCATTAGAAGAAATGAAACTAAGAAGATTGCCAGAGCTTAAACAAAAAGACCAACCGATTAAGATAGAGCTTAATAGATATAAAGAAGTACCTCTTACATTAAGCGAGATTATGGAGCAAGCTCATTATATAGGCTGTTACGTAAACACTCACCCCGCACTTCTTATTAATAACGGCTGCGAAGCACTTGAAAATGTTTGGGTTGGCCAAAAAGTAAAAGTTTGTGGAGTGGTAAACAATGTAAAAGAGATTACAACAAGAACAGGAAAGAAAATGGCTTTCTTAGAGATAGATGATGCAACAGAAATAGGTGAAGTTACTGTATTCCCTAGACAATGGGCAAGAAATGCAGCTAACCCACTAAAAGCTGGAGATCTTCTAAGACTTGAAGTAAAAGTTGAACAAGAAGAGCCTGTTATTAAATTGATAGCCGAATCAATCCAACGATATGAGGAGAATTAAATGAGTAGATGGCAACCAGAAGAAGAACATCTGTTAAGACTGCTTATTGCAACAAATAGCAATAACGAGATAGCAGAAGAATTTGAAAGAAGGCATAAAAAGAATTTGCCTGGCTTTCATCTGATGCGCTCACCAGATGCCATTCGTAGAAAATGCAGTCGTGATGGAATTACTTCCGAAGCAGTTGCTGACTATCAAGATGTTTATGAAGAAAGATGGCAGTATTTAAAGAAGTTAAATTCAGAATACAAAATGCTTGCAGAACGTGAAAAGACTGGAATAGTCAAAAACGCAACAAGAAAAATATTAACCCTATCTGACATACACTTTCCATTTGCTTTAGAAGACGAGCTTAAAAAAGCTTTAGATGAGCATTCAGATGCGAACGTAGTTGTTCTTAATGGAGACATTCTAGACGGCTACGCTTTCAGTAGCTGGGGTAGGGCAAAAAGAATTGCAGCAATAAAAGAATATATTGCTGCATTCGAACTAGTTGCAGAATGTGCAGAAAGATTTGAAAGTGTTGTTATAGTTAGTGGAAACCACGATAGAAGAGCTTCAAAAGCTTTAGGAAAATTAGATCTAGAAAAAGAAGCAACTCAAATATTAAGACCAGATATGTTGGCGAGAATAGCCAACGGAGAAAGAATTAACGAAACTGGCGAATTAATAGAAAAGCTAGAGTTCAATAATGTCACATACCAGCATTACGATAGTTGGTATGTGCGAATTGGCAAAACAATATTTTGCCACCCAGATGCCTACCAAGGAGGAAATCCTGGCGCCACAGTAATTATGCTAATGAATTACTTTACAAAAAGATTTGGAGGTGCTAAGTTTGACTCAATAGTAGTAGGCCATACTCATAGAATATACAAAGGTATTTACGCTAATAAATTGCTTATTGAACAAGGAGCTATGTGTGCAAGGCAGCCATATCAGCATCGAGCGGATTTAAAATTCCCTCATGCTATGAATGGTTATGCAATTATCTACCAAGATGAAGAAGGAAATACATGCTTTAATAAAAGCAGATGCATTTATCTTGGTAGCGAACTACCACCTAAAAAGGAAATAATTTAATGTCAATCGTAGACGCTAAGGGTAATCCTGTTACCCCACAATTAACTTCGCAGCAGACTATGCAACTCATGACTGGATTGCGTATAAGAATTGATGCAGCTAACGCTCAGCTAGTTCAGCTAGGCCTTCTTGTTGAGTATCTGTATGACACTCTAGAGGAATCTGGTGTAGATACAAAGATGGATGACTTCCCAGAATGGGCAGAGAATCGTTATCAAGAAATTCAAGAACAAGCAAAGCAAGCTGTCCAAGACAATGAAGACTGGGCTGAAGGCTTGAAAAAGAAAGTAACTCAAGATCTTAAAGAAGTAACTGAAAGTGCAGGCTTAGATCTTTCGGACCAGATAGAGCAGGCTCTCAATACTGCTGTTCAGCAGGCTACCGGTCAAACCGAGACGACCGAAACTACTGAAACAACTGAGACAACCACTCCCACAACGACGAACAGCACTACAGATACTGAAACTACTACTGAAACAGAAGAGACTACTGACACTGGAACTACTACCAGCACCTAAAAAGGAAATTAAATGGCAAACTGGTCTTTTATATCACATATAACAGACTATTTGGCCAGACCTAGACATGGTGATGAAAAGCAGCCCACACAGTGGCCTTCTGAAGCTACAGCTAATATAGTAAATGAACATGGAGAGCCAGGGGTAGTTGGAAAGTGTCGCAGACAAGCGTACTTCCGACTGCTCCTGGACTGCTATGCTTTTAGTCCGCTTTACAAAGCTTGGGAAGATCTTGTTGAAGATATTCAAGGCAAGATGACCGAAGTAGATGTATATCTAAGATGGATATGGAAGCAAGGCGAACTCTATGAAGACTATTGCGTTGATCTAGCAAAAATGGCTGGAGTTTTTATCTCTGGCCAAACTGCAGTCTATAGGCCTGAATACAATGTATCAGGCAAAATAGATTTAATTGTGATTGATCCACAAACTCAAGAATTAAGAATTGTAGAAGTCAAATCAGTCTATGGCTTTAACGCCAACTCAGTCTTAGGAACCCCGGCTGAAAGAAAGAGGGGTCTACTTGGTACACCAAGAGAAGCACATCTCATGCAAATTGGTATCTACCAATATTGGTATGCTGGAAGAAGAGAAGGGTTCGGCCCTGGCCTTCTTCTTTACGGTGCTAGAGATACTGGCAGATTCGCTGAATATTCTATTACAACCGAAGAAGCAGAAAATGAGAAAGGTGAAATTGAAACTTTTATCTTTTATCAAGGTGTCTCACCAAACGTTACTGCCAAGGTTAACTCAGGGATATCAATTGAAAATATTTTTGATAACTATGAGCTTGTTGCCAAGGCAGTAAATTCAGGTGAAATTCCTGAAAGAGATTTCAGCTTAAAATACAGCGAAGACAAGATAGAGAAACTATATCAAAGAGGCGAACTATCTAAAAAAGATACAGAGCAGCATGAAAAAAGAAAGAAGCAAATAGAGGAAGGAAAAACTAGAATTGTAAAAGCAGTTGAGAAAGGCGACTGGCAATGTCGCCTTTGTACATATCGCGATGTATGTTATGACAACATTGGAGAGCCAAGAGAATTGTAATGAAAAATACATATTATAAAATATCCTTTAAAGTTGACCGCACTCTTATAGAGTGCGGTCCTTTTTTAACTCTAGACCAAGCAGCAGAAATGCTAACACAACATGTGCCTAGCTTTGCTGATTATTTAGCAACTCGAAAACGCTATAACTATGAAGCAAAAGTACAAGAATGCACATTGACCAAAGAAGGAAAATGGAAACCATCGAACACTTTAATAGTGGAGAACAAATGCCTCAAATACAAAAAGCACAACACAGAAGATTTACAAATCTCTTAGATCAAGAGGTTCTTTCTGCAGATGACGTGCTTCTAGTTCCCAAGCACGGAATACTAGATTCAAGGATGGATGCAGACATTGAACCTTATATCTATTCATCTCCGATGGACACTGTAACAGGTTTCGATCTAACAAAAGAAATGGTTGAAAACAATCACTACGCAGTAGTATGTCGTTTCCTGAAAGATGAATGGGAAAAAACTTTTAAAGAGTATCATAACAATGACATGGTGTTCTTTGCTGTCGGCTCAAGCTTATCAGAGCTACATAATATAGAGAATTTATTAGAAGAAATAGATGGAGAGAAGCTTATTAACATCAATATAGATGTAGCACATGGTGATACGAGTAGAATGTTAGAGCTATATCAAATTTATAGAGAGAAGCCATGGGTCAATAAACTAATGTCTGGATCCGTAGCAACTGCTCAAAGTGCAGCTAATGTAATTAAAGCAGGATGCGATCACGTTAGAATAGGAATTGGACCTGGCTCAGCATGCACCACCAGGCTAATGACTGGTTGTGGAGTCCCACTTCTTACATCTGTCTATGATATACATAAATTTTTATCTTCAAGACCAGAGGTAAGAGAAAGTGTAATACTAATTGCAGATGGTGGGATTAGATATCCTGGAGATGCAGTTAAATATCTTTCTGCAGGTGCAGACGCAGTTATGCTAGGGCGAGGCTTTAGCTCATGCGACGAAAGCGCTGGATGGGAAATGACCAAAAAGAATTGGTGGTCTAAGCCAACTAAAGTGAAACGCTATAGAGGACAAGCTTCAAGAAGTTTTCAAATTGATGTATTAGGAAAAACTCCTAAATGTCCAGAAGGAGCTACAGGTCCAGCTATCTATCCAACTACAACAGTAAAAAATGTAATAGATGAATATGAAGGAGGATTAAGATCTGCTCTTTCATATTTAGGGCTAAAAAGCTCTCTCGATCTAAATCCAATTACCGTATCTTTTGCTAAGAACACGGTAGCAGCACAAAAGGAGGCAACACCGCATGGAACCTAGATTGCTTTGCACTGGCGACCCTATGCTCGATATATACATTGATGAAAATGGCAATATGCATACTTTTAAAGGCGGTGCCTTAAACGTTTATGGCAATATTTTAGCTTTATTAGAAGAGTACTGGTTGTCTAAAAAAAGCGATTCTATAAGGTTTGCGTTGCCTAACAACGGAGATGTAACCCCAGGGGATATATTCACACAATATACAATTGTTAGAACCCCATTACATCCAAATGGTTTGCCACTCGCTTCCAGATACGAAAGGCGTATCTTCTATGAACCTTCGGGAATAGCCGAAAACATACAAGATGCTAAACCTAATGTATTAGTCTTAGCAGACTACAACAAAGGTGCCTTAACATCTGGAGGCGAGCTGGCATTGCCAGAAATAGATATCACAATAGTTGATTCAAGATACAGAAGTTTAGATAAAAATTGGTTAAGTACTTCGAAACTTAAACTATGGCATGCAACAGCAGACGAGTATGAAGAAGTCTGGGCAAACGATTTTGATTACACTTTCTGGACTGACGGTCCAAACCCTGTAAAGATATTAAAGGGAAATGAAGTCATCAAAACTCTTGAAGTCCCGAAGACAACTAAAGTCGTCAACACTTGCGGATCTGGAGATACTTTTACAGCAACAATTGCTGCATTGATGTTCTCTAATTTTGGGAAATCTATAAATGATAAAACTATTATAGAGTACGCAAAATATGCAATTCGCGTATGCCAAGACGTTGTAGGTCAACCCTACACATCTACAACTAAACAAAGGATACAAAATGTACATCACGAATCTAGAGGAAGTAATACAATTACTTAGACCTAGGCTCAGAGATTACCTAGTTCTAAAACTAGGCATAAGAGCAAATGCTAGAAAATTTCAATGCTTCGTACATCAAGACAATGATCCTAGCATGTACTTCAATCCTAAAACCAACGATGAAACAGTAAAATGTTTTTCTTGCGGTTGGACAGGAGATATATTTGCATGTGCTAGCAAGATAGAAAATTTACCAGAGTCTGGACCTGAATGGCTTAGTGAAACCATTCCACATTTATGTGAACAACTTAATATTCCTGTAAAACTTGGAGAGCCTTCAATAGAAGATAAAGAAAAAGCAAGGCTTTATAAAATGCTACAGGATATAACAGACATAGGGCTCTCTTCAGAGCACTCAGAAAATGTAAGCGAATATATAAAAGAAAGAGCTTGGGAGCAAGAACACTTAAATATAATATCAGTAAACGATGACGAGCTAATAGCAAAGCTAGTAGAGAAAGGCTGGAATGCAAATGAAATTAACCGGTCTTTACTTATACGTACAAAACATAGTTCATTTTTTGGAAACAATAAAATAACTTTTGTTATAAAAGATCACAGAGGAAGGCCAATAGGTTTTGTTACAAGAGATATAGCTACTAATACTACAGCAAAATATATAAACACTCCTGAGAGTTCTGTTTATTCAAAAAGCAAAACTTTGTTAGGCTTAGATATTGCAAAAGCAGAAGCTAAGAAAGAAGGGCTTCATATCGTTGAAGGACCTGGTGATCTAGCCCAACTATATAGGCTAGGCATTACAAATGCTGCAGCAACTTGCGGAACAGCTTTTACTGAACAGCACTTTTCAATGATCAAAGCTATAGGTATTAGAAAGATATATCTAAACTTTGATTGGGACAATGCTGGGTTTTTAGCAACACAAAGAGTCTTAGAAAATGTACTAAAGAAAACTAATGGCTTATCAGTTTATATAACTTTGCCACCATCAGAATCATTTGAAGACTACAAGGATTATCCTAAAGATCCTGACGAATACTTAAGGGATAAGAAAACACCAAATGCATACATGGAACTTACAAGGCAAACTGCCTTTGAATGGCAGTTAGCCCAGGCGTCAGAAAACGATTCTCCAGATATTATCTGTGAAAGAATGGTTCCATCAATCGCTTGTGTAGAGGCAGCTGTAAAAAGAGAAATATTAATACAAACTCTTTCTGAGTTTACAGGGATTTCACATCAATCTATTTCTACTGATGTTAATTCAATAAGAAATAACAAATATAATGAAAGATTAGAAAAGCTTAAGTCAACAGCTGAGCAATATATACAAGTTGTAGGAGAGGATCCTGATAATATAATGGCTCATATTGCTCAACATGAGAAAGCTGTAGAAAATGTAGAAAAAGAATTTAAAAGAAATACCTTAGGTATTAATTATCAAATAGCTAGATATGAAGCTGTACAAGAACTTCGTGAGCTAAACAATGATGATGAAAACAACTCTACGTTTGCTATGAATCATTTCCCTCAGTTTGCAAAAGCAATGTCAGGGGGAATGAACTGGGCATCAGGTTGCTTGATGTACGTCGGCGGAAGAGCAAATAGTGGAAAAACAGCTACTGTATTATCGATTGGCTGCGATATAGCATTATCTGATCCAAACGCAATAGTAATAATTCATTCAACAGATGATAGCTATGATCAAATCGAGCCAAGATTAAAAACTAATCTTTATGCTATGGCTAATCCAGAAGGCCCTGTTCTAACTATTGGAATGGTGGTTCAGCCACACATATATTTGTCACCTTTAAGTGACACTTATCATGAAGCATACGATAATGCTAATCAGGTATTTAAAGATTTAATTACAGATGAAAAACTTATTATCATTGATGCTGAGGATGGATCTACTCTAACTGTTCTAGAAAGGAACGTAAGATACTATAGGCAAAGATACCCTGGAAGAAAAATCATGCTAGTGTGTGACAATACACACAACTACATGGATTTTACCAACATGGATCAAAAGACAAGAATGACAATGATTGCTAATCAGCAAAAATCTATATGTGCAAAATATCATGCGTGTATGATTGCTACAGCAGAATATAGAAAGAACATGCCTCTAGACCATGCTAAGCTTAAACTTCCAGTCGATGATGATCTAGCAGATGCCAGAGCGTTAATGTATCGCCCTAACATAATCTTCCATGTATACAATGATATGCACGATAGAAAAGAACATGCAGAAATTGTATGGACAGATGAAGAGGGCAAGATAAATCCAAGGCTCTTGCTTCATTTTACAAAGAATAAAATTTCTGGATTTAAAGATAAATTAGTGTTAGATTTAAATCCCAAAACTGTAACTCTTAAGCCAAAGAATTCTGGCAAAGCCCTTAAAGAAGCTGAAGACTTTAGAGATGCAAAGGAAAACGGTAGGATAAAAATTGATGGAGCAAAAATTTCTTATGTCACTGCTTCAGAATATACTGAAACAGAAATTTCCAATTGACACTGAAGAACTAGAAGTATTAATTGGAAAAGTAATAAAGCCCTTAGATCCGCAAGGAGAGCCCGTGGTGGACGTTATTGCCACCACGGGTCATAACCGTGGAGGCATGGGCAAAAGTGGTAAAGTCGAGCCTAGTATTATCCCCAAGCGTTGGGGGTATGAAAAAATTTATCAAAACAATAAAGAATATTGTTCTAAATTATTAGTTATTAATAAAGAACAGCAAACTTCAATGCACTTTCATATAGACAAACATGAAACCCTTGTTGTCGTAGAGGGTGTGCTCGCTGTTGACTATATTAGTAAAAAACATAATACAACTATATTCGTTAAGCCACTAGAAGCATTTGTTATAGCACCTGGACTACCACACAGATTAAGAGCGCTAGAGGAGGATGTTAAATTAATAGAATCCTCTATGCCTTCATTTGACACCGACTCTATAAGGATTTCATAATGAGAGATACTAGCCTAGGAATACTAGTTAAAAAAGAAAAAAAGTTCTATTACCTTGAAACAGGAAAAGTTTACATAGGTAATACAATCGACAGATTAAAGAAAACTCTATACAAGAGAAACCTTTTATCTTTTGATCCAAGTGGGAATCTTCTCGATACAACAGATCACGAGATTATAACTTGCTCTGAAGCTAAGTTGCAAAATTACGAGATGATACCAGTTTACATATCCAAGCATATAGAAAAATCTCTATTAGAAACTGAAGAAACTAAATCATCTTCTTCTTGGGGAAGTAAGTGACAACAAGTCACGATAGTGAGGCGAGGGGTGAGAAATCACCCCTCGCTAAACTATTCACTGACTTAAAGATCGTTTTGATCTTTATAGCACTATTAATTCTCTGTATCGGAGCAGGCTATGCTTGGAGCCATATAAACGCATCAGAGAAATATGAGCTTTTACTTAAAGAAAAAACAGCTGTAATAGAAGAGTTAAACATAAGTAAAAACAGAACAATAAATCTAAGTGAACTCCTGGAAGGCGAAGCCCAAGAAGCAGAAGAGCTAAGAGCGATTATTAAAAGTTTAGAAGCAAGAGAGCCAGAAATAGAATATGTAGTAAAAACTGAAACAGTAATAAAAAAAAGTAAACCAAAAATTATAGAATTAGAAAAATGTAAAGCTCCTCCTGAATATGTTTATTTATTAGAAAATGGATTACCTGTTGCTCGTTTCAAAGCTCATACTAATGAAGAAGAAGGAAAAGTTACTTATACACACGAAACAGCTGACATAGCTTTTGAAAACTCTATTGTCATAACTGATGAAGAAACTGCAGTTATGACAAAAGTAAAATCATCTCTTAAGCCAGGAAAACAATATCTAGTAAGAACAGATAAAGTACAAACAAAAAAGATTAAAGACTTTAAAACATTTGAACCTCATTTAATGATATCTCTTGGCGGCTCATTAGAGTTAACACCGATAGGTGGGGATCTAACAGCCAATATATCAATGCCACTTTTTCATATTACTGATAGAGAATGGGATCTTCTTGCACCTAAGATAGGGTTCAACAATAACTCTTTCAGAGTAGGAGTTGATGTAGTATCCTATAATTTAGGAAAAGAGCTACCCATAATAACAGATCTATGGCTAAGTTTAGGAACGTCTATAGACCTTTTAAATGGTAGCAAATACCCATCTCTTGATTTATCAATAGGTAGCAAATTCTGAAACGTGATATACCAGCTACTGCGGGCAAAATATTAACTGAAAAAGACTTAAGAGCATTTATTAAATGCTCTGAGTTTTATTCTAGAGGTGGACTATATTCTCCACCTTTTTTATTAAGAGTTGTTCAGGAAACATTTGAAAATGTTTTAATAAAATATTTACAAAAAGAAATGAAATTTCCTTTAAGGAATCTACAGTCATGTTTGCTATCAGCTATAACAAAAGAAAATACAAAAGAAAATTTATTAGAATCTCAGTTAAAAAAGCATATGAATGCCTCGATTCTATGGCTAAGAGATTTATATAACATATTTCCTTTAGGGAAATATGAACCAGTATTTGGTCCAATAGAACCAATAGTGAAAATAAATAAAACGCCATTTAGTATTCATGTATCTGGCCTCTTCAGATCGAAGAAAAATCAAACTATACACGCAATAATATTTTCTCCATATAGTAAGAAGCACTCAATAATTAACGATCCTATACCTCAAATTGTTGTTAAGATATTAAAACCTTTTGTCAAAAGACATCTTCAGAGTATGAGACCTCAAGTAATACTTCATGTTTTTGCTATAGGGCATTCAAATGAACTGCTTTATCACAAGCTATCATCCAACGATATTAATAAGAATACTATGCATCTATTAACTTCTTTGGTATCCTCAATGGAGGAAGGCTTTCACTATCCTATAGTGCCCTGTCCTTATAGTTGTCAATACAAAGCAAATTGCTTTCCAGGTGTAAAAGATGAGTAACGTATTTGGTACAAAATTTATATTAGTAAACAAAGTTCAGCAACAGCTTCCGCCTAAGTTATTTGGCGGAGGCCCATGGTTGCACTTAGCAACAGTAGTTCGAGGCTTCCAAGAATATTGTTGCTTTAAACATGTACCCTCAGGAAAAATCTACATTGAATATGTAGACCCAACTTTACCCACTTTGTTCAAAGTCATATCAGACGATAACGAATTCAACGATCTAAGAGATTTTTTAGTTGAACAAGGTGTTCTATCATTTGGAGTTGGACAGGAGATGCAAATTGCAAAAGAACTCATTAAAAAGAAGTAATTGGAAAACAAAATATGAAACGATTGGATCGTCATCTTCTCTTCATGAAAAGATAAAAGAAATATTTTGTTCAGACCCATTCTTCAAAAACCTATCTTGCTATCAAGAAGTTCCTGTAGCTGCTCTAGTGCCAAGTTATAAAAAGACAAACCATCATGTAGACTGGTACATAGATGAGCTTGGCGTAGTATTAGAGCTGCACGGACAACAACATTATAAAATAGTCAATTTTGGTAACAAAGCTTACGATGATGCAGTAAAAGATTTTCATAATATAAAATATAGAGATAATATGAAAAAGCATTCTTTACAAGAAGAAGGCTATGAATATAGAGAAATCTCTTATAAAGATTTAAAGAAAATAGATGGAAAAAGATTAAAAGAAATAATACTAGGAGATAATAATTAAATGTCAGATACAGAAAAAACTGAAGAAGATTCAAGTAAAATTTTAGTAGAAAAAATCTTAGCTGAAGCTTGGAGCCCAGCAGACATACTTTACTATGGCCCTAGCAGTAGAACTATATCTCTTGCAGGTGATATTACAAAGGATACAACAGTGCCTTTAATATCACAGCTACTAGAACTGGATGCAAGAGAGCCAGGTGAACCTATTACTATGTATATAAATACAGAAGGCGGCACTTTATGTGACGCCTTTAGTTT
>CETC01006721.1_pt1 | contig 15822 bp, 14 predicted proteins | sample 326911 | NCBI WGS metagenome assembly CETC01 (sample SAMEA2622694, study PRJEB7988) | marine metagenome | isolation source: saline water (ENVO:00002010), including | reverse complement strand
GAAAAGCGGCTTAACTGGGTTGTGTGAATTTGGTTGACCACGTCATACCGCAGTCCACTAAAGTTGGTACCACTCCCAATGGATTCAATTTTAAATATTCAGGTTTTAGATTTTCTTTATCAGGCAAGCTAACATGATGTTTTGTCGAATTTAAGCCCTTTTCTAATAGCAACAATCTCACTTTTTGGGCACATGGGGACATCGGGTGTGTGTAGAGCTCTATCATGAGAAACCTTATAGTGTTGACTTTAACTATCTGTTTTTAAGCATTTAGCATACCAACACAATGATCGAAAATAAGCGACTGAAATTTATATGAAATATACTATCTTCCAAGAGGCATTATTGATTTCAGGCACAATTATGTTCAGCTTATTGCTTTTATTTTCGAGCATTTGGTTAATGTTATAAAACTAAATTAAGCATTTAGGCTATAGACAATTGATGGACGACTGACTCGATCAAGAACTTTTAGTTTTATGTAAATTGGGAATAGTGACGTAGGTTTTCTGATAGTCACAACTTAATCTTAGATAAGTCAATACTAAATATCTTATAAATGGGCTTGCACTATGTGTACTACACCCTTTTAATCGGCAGAATCTTATTTCCAGACCAATATCCCCACCAATCATTGACTCTTCCAACGATTGCCACAATGGCCATTTTATTTTTAAATGCGTTTTGCCAGCTTTGCAGATCAATATTAGAAGGCTTAGGCGTGTCTTGGGGATGCGTATGCCATTCTCCTAGATACACGAGACTAGCATGTATAGAAAGAGCCTTTTCTATATCAATCATATGGTGGTTACATCGCCTTTTAAAGCTTATGCGAGTTGCCTGATCAGATTTGCAAGGCTCAGTGATACTGAGCACTTCAATGCACGGTGGATACTTTATGGTGAAGTTTTGATTTTGTTCTGCTCTGGCAACGCCCATCAGCATACCGCCCTGCTCTTTGCTTGTGGGTTCGAGTTGCCGGTATTGATGCAGCATACTCGCTATGGAATATGGGATTAATAAAAAACTGCCATTAGGTAATTCGAACACGCTGTCAGACATTAAGGTTTGCACACTTTGCATGTACTTAAGCCTTTCATCGTTTGCCACTTCAATTCTGGAACACAATTGTTGGCTTTGTATTGTCGTAATCGCGGCGTATTTTTATCGTGAAGATTGTCCAATAACGTATTGATAATCAGTGATGCACCAGCTAGTGAGACACTTGCCGCATATGGGGTGAAAGACTGACCACAACTCATCGCAACTGGTTTATGTTCGTTTGCATCATTTTCATTTTTGAATATCGGGAACCTCTCTTTACCTTCCACGCGTAAACAGTTTATGCAACCAGCTTTCCTATCATCCAGTAAACATCTAACCGCATTGCCATCAGCATCTATCCACCCATGAATAAGCGTGATGTCTTTCGATGGCTCACTGCGATGCAATTGTAATGACATCATTTTGGACAAAGGGATATTACCGACTGCATCGATGACTAAGTCGCAGTGTGAAAATAATCTTTTACAGTGCGCGGCATCTATTGATGGCCATAGTTCGCAATTGAACGGCCAATGAACGCTATTTTGCAGAAAGTGCTTAAGAGCAAATGACTTAAACTCTCCGATATAGTTTGCATCAAGGACATGCCGACCAAGATTTTCAGGTTTTAACAGGTCGCCGTCACTTAATATTAGCTCTCCGCCCTCTCCTGTTCCCGCACCGAGTTTAATGAGCGTGCTTGCTATATACCCGCCCAAGGTTCCGCAGCCGATTAGACCAATCTTTAAGCCCTTCAAATCATCGCCGAGGGTGTTACGGCCGATAACGAAGCTTGGCGAGGCATTAAATATGCCTAACCTTTCAAAACTTTTAACCTGTTGCGCGCTGAACATCGAGATAATGTCAGCCAATTTTCTTTTATTTTGTCTGTTTTTCTTTGCAGACTCGCGCGCCCGTGCATCTCGTTTAGCTATGGTGCGAATATTACGTTTAAACAACGCCCTCACTGCAAAATGATGCATTAGGCCGCTTTTATTTGTGTAACTAATCAAAATGGTTATATCGTGGGATCGTAACGCGACCTTTGCAAGTTTCTCTAACATGGTCGCGACAAAACTATTCCCTTGCGCTTTGCTCCATAGAACAAAATTTTCCCACGATGCAATTGGCCACTTATAGAGTATGTCAGCAGCGGGCGGGACTGGCGGGTTTCGAATAGTCAGTTGCACTACGTTTTCAATGGGCTCGTGTTCATCGATTTGGTAAGCCCTCTTAAATGTCCATGCCTTGAACGCTCCACTCTCTCGTCCTTCGTGTATTAGCGTTTCCTCGCTTTCGGCACTGGACAAGGGAGAACGCCGCCTATACCGATCAATATATTTTGCGTTATCAGCGGCAATTAAATATGCATATTGATGAGGCCTCCAGTAAGCATCAAACTCATTGTTAAAATCGTCATGGGAAAGTGTTGGTGAGACCATGCGCTTGATGGTCATATTGATAAAACCAATTGTATCTGATGCAGCTTTTTCAGGATGCTCTGCATCAAAGTAGTAATTGTTTTCGTCCACGAAACACAACGTATTGCCTTCAACAATGTGTGTTCGCCTGACGCCTTCTATGTGGGGCTTACGTAGGACGGTCACTTTTGGTGGCCGCAAAAAAGATTCATCTGGCTCATGGATGAGAAATGAAAATTCATGGCCCGCTTCGTTTACATCATATCGATATCCGATAGCAGGCTTCGAAACCGGTTCAATACCCAGATCCTTCATTGCTTGACAGAACCTGGCCAGGGTATTGTCTGTCATCAACCAGAGACGTGAGAACGAGAAGCAGAAGGTGTGATAGCGGCAGCAGCCACCACCGGTTTTTTGCGGATCGCTGACGGTGTGGCTTTTTCCTGTACCCAATCTTCGCGGTTGGGCAACCGTTGACCAAATAGCGATATCAATGTATTTACGGCTAATTGTTTTGTTTGTGCTTCACAGACTGCCTCCGTATAACTTATTGAGAGTGCTGTGACGCGCTCGCGAATATCCAATATTTCGGCGTGCTCTTTACATCGCGATGGGAACATATTTTCATTGTTGTCTATCGGGTTGTTGATGTCACCCGCAAAAATCGACGGTAAAGCCTTTGTCACAACCAATAATGCTTCACATTCGCTTTCTGGCATTTTAGGGAACTGATTAAGCGCATCAACAGCAGCAACCATCAGCATGATAGAAGATGGGCCGCCCTCTTGCCATTCGTAATCCCGCCATGCTTTTAGATACCGACAAATATGGCGCAGAAACGGATAACGTTTGGTTTGTGAAATGAACCAATCATGCAATTGTTTTGGATCAGACTGACGCCACAAAGCATTATCGTCTAGTAATGCAACATAGACTTGTGTCGGATCTAAGCGTTGATAAGGGATATTATCATCTTTAAATGCGAAATTTAATGCTGCCAATCTAGCTTCTGTCAGTTGGGCATACTTATCGTCAGGGATTGCATAAACCGGAACGTCGATATGGATTTGTTTATCGACTTGAAGGCGAAAACACATTTTCTTTTCAGATAATGGCCAGCCTGTTTGTTCAGACAAATCAGACAATGATTGACGTACTAACGCGACCAGCATCGATTTGTTTGCAGCAGGATTGTTTTCCACAAACGTCATTGGGAAATATACCCCATCATCCAGATCGATTTCCTGACTTGAATAACATGGAAGATTTTGTGTTTTATATGCATGACTGCCTTGCGTAAAAAACTTGGGGCGTAAACTCTTTGCATAGTTCTCATCACTTTTGAGCATAGTATTACTAGTTTCTTGATATGCCGAAAAGTCATTACGAATTTTATCCCTGATTGTTTTTCTACAATTAAGCATAAAACTATCAACATTGTCCGGGACATCCAATTTATCTTTGTAAGCATGCTCGGATTGATTATTTTTAAGCAATTTTTTGACTAGATATTTTTGGTGCATATTTAGCTCTCTTTGTTCTTTTTGGGGCCTACATAAAAAGAAGGCGTATTCGCCGTATAATTCATGAAGTCTTTAAAATTTGGTGCGTTTATTTGCTCCCTTGCCACCTTTTCAGCGCTTGCACACAAAATTTCAATCGCTTGAACGCTTGCATTGTCCAGCGCAAGAATGCTTGATTTTTTCTCTCCGGGCTGTTCATCCGCATACAGTAGGCGATGACTGTCTTCAAGTATTTTCTCCGCCAGAAAACTATGCAGTGTTTCGGTTGTAGACATGGCTAGGTCAATAATTCCTTCGCCGAATCCCCAAGCACTCCTGTAACCGCCGTTAAGCTTTTCTGAATGGTCGCTTGTACGTTTACTCCCCATCGTACCTATTTGCATAACAAACACATCGGACAGTGAGCGGTTAAGATAATATTGTGCTTCTATCAGGCCCATGAGGACAGGCGAGTTAGCGGCAAGCCCACCATCGACAAATCGTTCTGATCCAATCTTATGAACAGGAAAATAGGTCGGCGCCGCACTGGTAGCAAGCGCTACGTCAACTATTGCCAATTTATAGTCTGTATGCAGATGCGGGTGATGCGGTGTTTTAAAGGCTCTTATTTGGCCATTTGTTAAACTGATGGACGGAACTAGAATATATTTATCCAGCTCCCCTATCGTTTTTGTTTTGAACATCTCATCCAAAACATCCTTTAGTGGTTGAGGTTTATATAAGGGTCGAAAAAGCTTCTCTGTACTGAACGGCCACTTCATTTTCTTTGGAAAGATGGTCAATCGATGTTCTAGCATTGTCTCTTTTATCTCACGCGCTGTTAGACCACTAGCCAAACCTAACGCAATGATGCCACCTATTGACGTACCGCAAATCAAGTCGAAGTGCTGGGCGATTGAATATTCTTTTGCCGCAACACCTGAGAGCCCTTTTTGGTCTAAAATATACGTTTCAAAGTGAGCGAGCACAGAAGCGGTAAATATTCCCCTGATCCCGCCACCACTGAGCGATAACATATTGAATTGCTGACTCATTGTTCTAATTCTTGTTGATAACCACCTAAGAACTGACGTTGGGGCGTTTGAATACTTTTCAACCCATGCACTGATTTTATTTACAGTGTTTAGATTGTTTTTCGCATTTTTTAAACGATGATAATTATTTAGAGCCTATGATATAAATAAATGTATACGCATTTGAAACTAACGTTTGGATAAAGCGAGTATGAATTACAAAATATTTCTATGTATTTCTTTTAAACCGTTGCGTATCACCCTACAGCAAATAACAATAAGCAAAGCTAAGGCGAATTGACAAACTAATATAATTGAGACGATTTGGCCGTTGCCGTCTTCAATTTTGTATATTGAGGTTTCCATGTTTGAACATATCTAACAACTCTTTCTGAGTCTGACACTGTCCTTCTAAGCGACCTTTTTCGTCGCGCAATGTTTTATTGGCAAGCTCAAGTTCGCCATTTACGGAATCAAGTTTAATGTTTCGTCCTTGCACATGCTCATATTCAGCCTGCATGGCAATATATTTCGTAGTGAGTTCATCAATTTTATCTCGATATAACCGAATCTTATTTTTAAGTTCGTTTTCGGTACCATAACTAGTGTCCCTCTCACTAGTGACCACGGCTATTTGTTTATCAAGCGCCTCAATTCGTCGTTGGGCTTCACCCAATGCGGTTTGTTTTCCCGTTAGTGCCTGGCTAGTGGCATGACAAGCCTGCTGAAGCTGTGCGCATTCTTGTTCATGTTTTGCGCTTTCTTGTTCACGTTGTTGCGCCATTGTACCCCGATAATGAGTTAGTGCCTGACGTGCATCTTGATGCTTTGCTTCAAGCGATGCGTTGTGTCTGTCTGCAATTGTTACCTGTTGTTCAAGCGCTTTGATTTGCTGCGATTTCAGCGCTATGTCCTGATCAGCTTTTTCCATTCTTGCTTTTAGCAATGCGTTTTCGTCTACTGCTGCCTCAAGTTCATCGTGTAGCTTTTCGCGATAAGCTATTAACTCGCTATTTTGCTCACTCAATGCCGCAACCCGGTCGTCTTTATCACGTACATTTTGCTCGAATGCTTCGGTTTTCTCCTCCAAGGTCGCATAGGCCTCTTTTTTTAAGCGAGCAGCAACGTGGTTCAATAGCTGTTGTAATTCTTCCGATAAGTGCATTTCAGTCGGCAATTTCTCCTCACCGGCGCTTAAGAGTTTCAAATGCCTGTGAATGGTGCTTTTCGAGCCAGTATGCCCAAGCTCTGCGCGAACTGCGTCAATTGATATGCTCTCGCTGCGCGCCAGGATTGTCTCCTTCGCTTGTTTAACGTTTTCAAGCGTTATTCCCACTCTCGCCATGATAAAGTACCGTATTACGTAATATGTATTTAAAGTATATAGTTGATAATTTTTAAAGCAAAAATAAACATCATTTAACACGTGATAATCGTGGGTTATTTCACCTGTATACGCTGAAGCCCTTGATTAACCATTACATTGATACATACTATCCTTATCGCTAAAAATTGAGGTGTCAAAATCGCCCTATGTCTACCCTCCCGCGAAACGTACAAACACATTCGGTAGATGACTATATTCAGGCCGCCACACGTGATAATACGAGACGCACTTACCAAGGTGCGGTCGAGCATTTTGAAGTGGATTGGGGCGGTATGCTGCCCACTACAAGCGAGGCGCTATGTCGATATTTGGCACACTATGCGAATACCCTTGCCTACAACACACTCAAAACCCGATTGGCTGCCCTGTCCCAGTGGCATCAAAGCCAAGGATTTGTTGATCCCACCAAAGTCATCCAAGTGAAAAAGGTGCTTAAAGGTATACGGGCGTTGCACCCTGCCCCGGTGAAGAAAGCCACGCCCTTGGCGATGTCCATGCTTGAACAGTTAGACAGCCATCTCAATGCCGAATGTCGCAGTGACTCACGAGGTGTCTCATTGCGGGCCGCGCGCGACCGGGCTTTAATTTGGGTCGGATTTTGGCGAGGGTTTCGAAGTGATGAACTCACGCGTCTACTACTCCAGGGTATCGAGGAATCACCTAATCATGGTCTATCGCTTTACCTGTCACAGTCAAAAGGCGACCGGCAATACGCAGGTAAACGTCACCGACTACCGGCATTAAATACGCTATGCCCATGTGCTGCGTTAGATGCCTGGCGAGAGATGTTGGGCGACCACGAGGGACCTGTATTTAGAAAAATCGATCGCTGGGGTGTCATTGCTGAACATGCCTTAAACCCGCGGAGTATCAGTCGTATACTCAGACAACGATTTGAGAAAGCCGGTATCAATAACGCGCAGACATTTAGCAGCCACTCTCTTCGCCGCGGTTTCGCTTATTGGGCGGCAGAGCAGCGTTGGAGCTTAAGCGATCTGATGACACACGTAGGATGGAAAGACACACGTACCGCCATGGCATATTTAGAGACACTGCACCCTACATTCCAACAACCAACATAACGGATCCAGTTTATTCATCAATACTATCTTGGCTGGGCAACAACGCGTCCGGCGTGACACCGATAACATCGGCTAACTGATACAGTAATTCGATCGTGATATTGGCTTCACCACGCTCAATTCGGCCCACATAACTTCTGTCTACTTTCGCCTGTAGCGCTAACGCTTCTTGCGACAATCCTGCAGATTTGCGCGATGTTCGAATGACGCGCCCTAACGCGACGGATAACTGTGACATAAACTGACCTGCTTAAAAGTCAGTAATATCTCTACTTGCGGCTTAATAAACCACGGACTATAACCCGCATTTTTAAAATTCCCTTTGCAGTAAAAAGGTATATTATGCGGCAATTTACGCCACACCCTGGCCTTATTCAGGCCATTGTCTCTCTCGATAGCCCGCGTTTTCGCGTCACCGACATCCGTGATTGTTACATGACATTATATCCAGGCAAACAAAACAAAAATGACGTGAGACGTTGGATACACAGTTTTATGCGGACGTTTATAAAGCATGGTTTATTAGTTGATGTCACAGAAAATGAGGACAAAGCGGCGCACTACCGCCAAACGAATAAATTACATTCGATAGTCGATTCATCGGCAAGTCACAACATCAACAATCAAGACACGTTGGAAAAAAATCTTACTGAAATACAAAAACGGCTCCATGCACGACAACATGATATTTTGATCAGCTTAGGGGCAACCGAGGAACTGGAAAGTTTAAAATCCGAATTCCCAGACATGGCCCTGCGCATTGATAAAAAATTAAATGAATTTAAAGATCAAAATGTACGAACGCTTGGAAAAATAAAAGCACTGGAATTATTACTCTCTGCTACTTCATGAAACTTAGACATTGGCAAGCCCAATGCCTTGACGCTGCCATGAAACACTATCACAGTGGTCATCGGCAATTTGGTTGTTTAGCTACGCCAGGTGCTGGTAAGTCCGTATTTGCCGCAGTGACGGTTAAAGCCATGCTCAACGCAGGTTTAGTGGATTTTGTATTGTGCATTGCACCCTCTGTTACGGTAAGAAATGGACTTAAGTCAACGTTTGAAAAGGTGTTGGAGCAACCTATGGACGGATTCTTGGGCTCCATTGGATTAACACTGACCTACCAAGGCTTGTCATCAATGGCACCCGGGATGATTGGCAGGCTGTTGCAACAACGCCTGATCATCGTACTCGATGAAATTCATCATTGTGGTGGTCATGATAGACACAATGCAACCTATTGGGGCGCATCACTGATGGCGTTGATGCAACACAATACACCGCCATATACATTATCCTTATCCGGCACGCCATGGCGAACGGATGAAAACTATGTCACCTCATTGCTTTACGATCAAAACCTACGTCCCAATATGCAGTTTAGTTATGGGCTAAATGATGCGGTTAAAGAAGGTGTGTGCCGCACACCTTCAGTGCATTTGATCGACAGTTCGAAATGGCGAGTGATTGAGCCAGACCACACCACGCGCACGCATAACAGTCTGAAGCAACTCCTTAAAGATGAAAACCTGGCCTATCAACACGTCCTAGAGGAATCATTGTTTCTCTCGAACATCCTGCACTACGCGAATGAGAGATTAGTCACACTGAGACAAGATTGCAGTGATGTAGGCGGGTTGATTGTGGCTTCAAGTATAAAACATGCCACACAAATACAACGAATGTTAAGAAACATTACGCAGCAAGAGCCATGGCTCGTTACGAGTGACACAGATAAAAGCCATGCAGTCATTCAACAATTTAGAAACTCAGCTGCGCCTTGGTTAATTTCAGTTGGTATGGTCAGTGAGGGAACCGATATTCCAAGACTACAAGTATGCTGTCATCTTAGTCGGATCTGCACTGAACTGCACTTTAGACAGGTGCTTGGCCGGATCTTAAGGAAGCGCCCAAAAGATACTCATCCACAAGCAACCTTGATTGTGCCTGCGCACCCAGAGTTAAGTGAGTTTGCCGCGTTCCTCAAAGCAGAAATTCCCGAACATGTTTCGGTGGTCTGGCGGAAGAAAAAAGGCGACAGTTTAATAACTTCAGTAAGCCCATCCGACGACACACTAAAGCCTGATCCTGAAACACGTCTAACAAGTCAAGTCACAGAAGGCTCAAACCTTACAGAGTCGCAGAGTACAACAAATACCGGAGCGACCTCTAAAGCGTTGATCGCGCTAACATCATACGGAAAATTTGAAAAAGAGGTACTCCGTTTCACATAAATCGGAAAAAATAAAAAACAGTCCAAACGAAACAACGGAAATTAGCTTGATTGGATTAAACAACGCGTACCTTATTGCTTGATTTATTCTCGCTCAAAAGGTAATTCGCAATCTCCACAAATGACATTAAGTGTGGCTTTGCCGTAGATCTTTGTATCACATCCAGGACACACATGTTTACTGCGCGTTTGACGTTTAGCGACTTCTGGAAGGTAAAATGTGTCTGGCATAGCGTTGAAATCGTCATTCGTAGACGGTAATGCTCCAGATGCTGCCTCATCATCCAATGACACAACGTTGGCATTTAATACATCACTTGCATGAGCACAGTGTTCAACTAATGCATCCTGCGCCAACGTGGGTGTGTCGACAATCACAGGCTCATGAAGCTTGGGCAGCGCCAATCTATCTACCCAGTTTAGTCTGAAATCTATATCTTGCGTCAAGGCATTCGCCGCCTTCATAAAAAGACCTTGTTTCATGATAAAGTCACTCATATGACGTCCTACGATCGCACCTCCGGGCTCGCCTGTATCCGAGGGCATCAAACCGACATCCATCATCTTTTGTGCCCATTGTCTATTGTGGTAATGGCCCTCGCTAGGCTGTCCAAAATGAAACTGCCATGCATGGACCATTTCATGCACGAGCGTTTGAAAGATTTCAATCATTCTTGATGAGGCAAAATAGGCGGGATTGATGCTGATTTCACTACACAGTTTACCTTGTGCGTTACCCCATCTCTTAGCCGCGAAGAACCCCATGACATTCTTTTTTCGTTGTAAGGTGAAAATCACGGGAGGCAACGCATTATCAAATAAGCATGCATTAAAATGGTCGTATGCGGTCACGAGCGGTGCGTAAAGTTCATCTGTAGGCGACATGACGTAATTAATATGATTCTGACAATCGTTTAACTGTACATTACATTAATGATGACAGTTTTGTTAGAAGATACGGTTATTAAAAAGAGAAAATTGATTCCAAAATACTTTATTTTGTACAGTGTACACTGCACAAATTTATCGATAATGTTATTAAAAAGTCGATATTAATATCGAAAAGGAATGAACATGGCACAAATGAAGGTGCTCTCTGCTGCAAGAAAACAAGCCTTTAATAGCGTACCAAAATTGACCAAAGAAGCAACGCTTGGCTATTTTACTCTGGATTTAGAAACAAAAAAAATCTTACGTAAAATGCAATCGGATGTGGCGAAAGTGGGCTTTCTCGTTTCAAAGGCTTATTTTCAAGCAAAAGGACGGTTTTTTGAATCGAGTCGTTTCTTTGCTGCTGATATTAAAAGAGCTTCGCGTGTACTGGCGCTCAATCACGCTGTCGATATGGACAAATACACCCCAGAAATGGCAACTCGTCATAGGAAACAAATCCTCGCTCAGTATAACTGGCAGGCCTACAGCAATGAGACCGCAGCACTGTTAGCCTTACACACAGACAGTTTGGTCTCTATTCGCATGAATAAAGAAGACATCTTATTTGCATTGGTGTCATTTTGTTGGATGCGACGTGTGGAGATCCCTTCATACAACCAGTTCGTGGACATTATCTCTATCGGATTTCAATCTTATGAAACACGTATGCTTGAGCGAGTCGAGACATCATTATCCGCAAAAAAGAAAAACGCATTAATTCAATTTTTTCCACAACATTCACATCTACACACCATAGGCGAGTTGAAAAGGATTGACCAAGGGCTTGGGCAACGAAGCCTCAATCAGAACGCTTCTATTTTAAAACTGTTTAGTGAGCAATTTAGTGAGTTAGCCAGAGTGTATAAAAAGGTTAACTTGACAGATGAAGCCATCACACATTTTTCTGATGCTATATATTTGGGAAATAATGACGAAATCAGGCGCCTGAAAAATGACAATAAACAATCGCTTTATTATCTTTCTTTTATTTATGATCAGGTTCACAAGCGTAATGACTTTGCCGCTGATGCTCTTCTCAAAGTCGTTAAACAATTTACGAATCGCGCAAAAGGTGATGAACGTAGCAAACGTGATGAACAACGGTTAAGCACATTAGAAGCAAATAGAACCGTGCTCAACAGTGCGAAAGACGCCAAACGCGTCTTAGAGCTGGTGTTTTCAATTACCAAAGATCCAAATCTATCATTTGAAGAGCGTAACGAACGTTCCCAACAGTTGATAAGCGCTTTTTTTAGTGCGCAAAATCCGGAATTTGATAAGCATATTGAGCGTGTAGGAAACAGCATAATCAAACAAGCAACACACGCTGATTACTACAGCTCGCTTTTTGAAAACAGTCTTAAACTTCAACGTTTACTTGGTTCACTTATTAAAGCGATGAGTTTTTACAAACAGAGTAAAAATCAAGCGCTGCTAGATGCAATTGACTTTTACCTTTCGCAGCCCAAAGCGATTGACGAAGATTCTCCTACTGCGTTTCTAACGAAAACCGAAGCTAATCTTCTGTTTGAGGAAGACGATATAAACCCGCTTAATAAGTATCGTGTATTTCTTTTCAATGCAGTAGCAAAAGGACTCAAAGACAAATCACTCACCCTAGAATATTCGTACCGCTACAAGCAAACGCCCAGCTACATGATTGGAGTCGAAGAGTGGCGTAATCATAAGAAGCGATTATTGGCGGCTGCTTCCCTGGATAAATTTTTTGATGGTCGTTCGGTACTCGATGGTATAGGTATGAGTGTGACCCAGCGATTTGAAGACGTGACTCGTCGTATTGCTCAAGATGAAAACCCCCATTTCTCTGTCAAAGACGACGGAACCTGGCGTATTCGATACCCTGATCCAGAATTCTCCATTGCTAAATACATCCCAACCTTACTAGGGTCATCGCGTTCAGTCACACTTCAAGATGTCATGTTCGAAATTGACCGACATACAAATTTTTCAAGCTGCTTTCGCAATCGGCTTCCTCGCGGCGGTAATACAGAGATTGATATTCGTTTACTTTTTGCCACGGTGTTAAGTTTGGGAACGAACCTTGGGCACACTGAGCTGGCCAGAGCCAGTAAGCTATTTTCTGAAAAAGCATTGAAAGATACTGAAAATTCTTGGGTATCGATTGCCAATTTACAACGAGCGAATGACTGTCTGGTTAAGACTATTCAATCTCTCTCGCTGCCGACAATCTATAACGAAAATAATGGCAGGCTGCACACAAGTAGCGACGGTAAGAAGGTTGTCGTAAACGTCAATTCGTTGTTGGCAAATTACTCATACAAATACTACGGAAAAGAACAAGGCATAAGCGTAAATAGCTTCTTGGACGAAAAACAGTCTTTCTTTCATGTTAACGTTTTGACATCATCAGATCGTGAAGCGCCTTATGTGCTAGAAGGATTGGTATCTTCTAAACACACACTGATGCAAGACGACATTGAGGAACATATTCACAGCACAGACACCCATGGGTATACAGAGGCGGTATTTGCCGGTCTTTATCTCATGGATGTTTCATTTGCCCCTCGCATTAAAAACGTTCATCACCAAACGCTTTATGCTTATCATTCCAAATCAACACAGAAGTATTCTGATTCACCACTTGCCCCTAAGTCCCAAATCAATAAAAAACTTATATTGGATAATTGGGACGACATTTTAAGATTGATGGCATCGATGAAATTAAAACGCTGTAGTTCATCTCAGATGCTCAAAATGCTATCCAGCAGTGAGCGTGATAATACTTTGTATAAGGCATTTAAAGAATTCGGTAGGTTGCTAAAAACCCACTTTATTCTCAATTATGTAGACGACGAAGAACTAAGACAAAATATTCAAAAGCAGCTCAATAGAGTTGAGCTGGGGCAAAAACTTGCTGATAAAGTACTTTTTGGCAGAAATGGCAAGCTTCAGGTTGGTTTGCACGATGAAGTTCAGTTGGTGATGGCTAGCAATACTTTACTTCGCAATATGATAATCCTATGGAACTACCTTTTCCTCTCTGACTACTGCTTAACACTCGATTCTGAAGAACAACGCGCAAAAGTAATAGAGTCAATTTCAACTGGCTCAGTCATTGCTTGGGCCCATATTAACTTTATGGGTATTTACGAATTTAACCCAGTAGGTAAAAGCAGGTTTAATGCGACTTTGAACAAGATGCGCAATGTTTCTATCTAGATAATTTATTATTATCAATGGGTTAGCTCTTTATGTCGTAATCTAGTGACCTATACGGTAGTTCAGCCAATTTAGCCTGGTGTACACTTTTTGAAGTAGCGTACCTTCTTGAACAAGTTGATCGGCACCTAGGCGATTGATGACAGCGAATAATTGATTAAAGAATAAGTAGTATGTGAAGCGATTAATTATCATTTGTTCACCGTAAAACAGGTCATCGCACTGAGCGAGTCGCGGTTCCATAGTCTCAAGAATTTGCTGTCTTTCTTTTGACAAATAAAACCCTTGGTTATCACGATAATAGTAAGCAGTTGGGTAACCTTCGCTTAAATCCAGAAGCGAATTTTGCTGGTGCGCCTCTAACGCTATACCACACTGGTCAAAAAGTCTGATTGCTGGCTCAATTGCACAGTCTAGGTAATTATCAAACCAAGTTAGCGCGACATCAGCACATTCCTCGCCTTCTTTCTGGGCTAACATTTGGATTATTTTGGCAAGTCGCGAGTAAGTTCCTGGTGCAAGTGGCTCTTGTACCAAGGCGGCTATAGATTGCGTTCCGCCAAGCCCTGTGATTTCATTTTTTGAGTTAAATGGATTTTTTCTGAGTATCAACTCAAACCCACTTTCTTTTGAGTCGCCAGCGTTCAATGAAATATAAGCCGGGTCGTCGATGAACTTGAATTTAGGATAAAGCCTTGAAAAGCCGCATCGTTGAAGCAGTCGACAAAGTGTTACTCCGGCCTCTAACTCATGGTGCATGTTCTTTCGCAACGAATTCGTTACTTTTACTGGTATCGATAGCTTAACCATGTAATTAAGCTCGGCGTTATACAACGTTCTGACGGAAGACGTAGGTGTAAATAGAGGCCCTAATTCGCCCAATTGAATCAACTCACCTTTGTTGAGCAGATCTTGAATGTGAGGCTTAGCGCACAACCAATCCGCTTGAAGCGGATGCAGAGCCAGCAGCTTTAAATTGTCTTTTCGAAGTTTTTCGATAAGTGTTTTTGTAGAATCTTTGCCATCGCTTAAAACAATATCTTCTAGTATCTCAAAGGCTGAAATTGACTCAGCACTATTAGAAAGAGTGATATCCTGCTTGGCAGCAAAATAATGCAGTCTATATTGGCCTTTTAGCTCCGGGGTAAAAAGTTCATGCTGCCATCGGTGCATGCCCTGTCTTGACTTTGGCGTGGGGTGTAACCAATGACCAAAAAGTATAGCTTGTTCAGAATCAATAAACTTATTACTTGCGAGATCGGGATCGCCAGCACGGTTTTCTAAGTAAAGCGCCATAATCTGATGGCTTTCGATTGTTCTGGCGTAAAGCTCTAAACTCTGCTCGTCGACTGCATCATTTAGCTCATGACTCTCTTTGCTACCACTGTATATTTCGTCAATAAGCAACAAAATAGCGTTCATTAATGATACTTCTTCCCATTGAAAACTATTGGGGAGTTGCTTGAAAACTGCTGTGAATGCATGACGACCTACTGTAGAGCGGTAGGATGCTGATATTGAAAGTCGAGTATTAGTAGAGGTTAAATATAGCTCTACGGCATAGTTGTCGTTTGGTTGTAACTGTATTCCTGTCCGAATTACCCAGTCTTCTTTTGTGTGCCAAACACCGGAATCTATTTCTTTAATATAAGCATTAAAAAACGCTTGAAACGACGCGATATTAGCTTGTTTCTTAGCTACTGAAGTCATGTACAGACCCTTTTAAGATGAGCAAATTACCGGGTCAATCTAGTGAGAATGGTTCTCATTAGCAATAGATTTTACAATTGTTACATGTGGGTATTTTTTAGGTAGTAATGTTTATAAACCAAAACCACTGCGAGTAAAAAGGTCACCCATTCAGCCGCAGGCAGCGCAACAAGGAAGGAAATGTTGATGTCGTTACCTTCATTAGCCAGGGGTGATGGCGTGAAGTGAAATAGCAATACTAGGAAACTAACAGGGAATAAAATGCTTCTACC
>CETC01005300.1_pt1 | contig 15836 bp, 13 predicted proteins | sample 326911 | NCBI WGS metagenome assembly CETC01 (sample SAMEA2622694, study PRJEB7988) | marine metagenome | isolation source: saline water (ENVO:00002010), including | reverse complement strand
GGAGTTATTGTTCCACCTGATAATCCTGATGTTGTTCCTGCTTTCCAATTCCAAGATGCATAAGTATCACTATTAGCATTACAACTTCCTGCAATATCAGATACTTCAGCACCTAAAGTAAATCCATCTGAATTAAAAGCATTTAAACCTCTTGTACTACCCTCTGTTGCTTCTGCACCAGTAGTGCTTGTAAATATACCTTTTTGAGCTCCTCTTACAGCATCATAAACTTGATGGTCAGAAGTATTATTTCTTCTTTTAATCCAAACCATATCTGGCTGATGACCTACACCTGTAATAGCATTTGTAGAATTATTACCAGTATAAAGTTTAGTATTAACGTGGTCTGTAGATTTATTAATTGTTGTATAAGCCATATTATTCGTTTAACCCCTTTGTTGAAAGAGCTGTATATCCCGCAGGGACATCATACTCAAATTTACCTATTCCTGATGCGTTTGTTCCTTCTGAAGAAATCGCAGTCGTTCCAAAATATCCATTCCCGTAATTATGTTCCCATACTGCTGTATCTGAACCACTATTACAATTTGCGGCAATAAACCAACACCCATCTGTTGGTGTTAAAGATATATCAATAGCTCCTGTACCTGTTGAACCTGATGTTGGGTCTCCTGAATTTTGCCATACTCCATCTTTTGCAAAATATAATTTATTATTATCAAGGTCTAAAGCTATTGAAATTATATTTCCACTAGCAAAAGTATTTCCATAAGCACTACCTGTATTTTCAATTACTTTATTTCCATCATCACTTCTATAAGAATAACTATTAGCTTCTTTACCAACTCCTTGATTGTTATTAGATGCTAATTGTGGATTTCCATAAATACCTACTGCTCCATTTTGATTTGAAGCTGACCCATATTTAAATTCTGCATAATATTTTCCAGTTGAAACACCAATGCTAGATACCCCACCAAATTTATTTGATGCATTTGTACTTTTTAAATTTCCATTAGCATAAGTAGCAGAATGTTTATATAAAGGATTTATTGTAGCAAAAACATTGCTTGGACAATCTTCTGTATTTGTAAGTGTACCACTAACTGTTAGATTATTACTTTGACCAGATTGGTCTGTTCCTGAGTTACCATCTTTTAAAATAAAGAAACCATTAGTTCCATAAGTTACACTTGGAGAAGTATTTATTTTCCATTCTCCAGTTGTGCTGTCTGTTGAACCAAATGCTGATGCGTCATAAGCTGTACCATCTATAAAATGAACATGAGACATTAAGCCATCAAAATAAGCACTATGACCACTTAAAAATCCAACAGTATTTACTGTTCCAGAAAGATTAAAAAGAGTATCATAGTTTTGACTTGGATAAGTAGCTGTTGCAAACGAAGTTTCTTGTACTCCATTTACATAATATTTTACTCTATTTGAAGCTGTTGCTTGTGTTGTATCTACTGCAATTACAATATGATACCAAGCATTAGTGTCTCTTAATAATCTATTTGGTGCTATTACAAATTGGTCACTTGATGATGAATGTTCGTAAAATCTTAAAGTATTTTCTGTTGAACCATCATAAAACTGAAGTCCAGATTCTGTACCAGAAGTTCCTGCTGTAAATACTTTTTGATTGTTTCCAATTTTACTTCTTTTCATCCACATACTTATAGTAAATGTTCTTCTATTTCCTGTTGATGATGGTGTTCTTGATAAATATGTACTAGCCATTAGTTAAATTGTCCTCCGCCTGTTGCACCGAAGCTAGAAGTCAAACTAAAGTCTCTAGTTGCTGTCTGACCTTCGGCATCTTGAATTTGTATTGTAAAGTTATAAGTAGTAGCTGTCGTAGACGAACCACCGAAATCTGATGTTGTAATTACTCCTGTTGTACTGTTCAAAGAACAATTCGCTTGTGAAGCATTTGTTAATACTGATGTAGTTTCAGAAAAAGTTATTGCACTATCTGATGAACCTGCGATTGTTGCAACTGTTCCTGAAAAGTCTCCTGCAATCGTTCCTAATGAACCTGCTGATGTACTAAATGTTGGTGCAGTAGAAGCTGTAATAATATTGTTTGTGCTTCTTCCTGCATTACCATCAGGATTTTCAATTCTGACATAATAGTTTCCTGTAGCTATAGTACAATTAACTGAAAGTGATGTTGCACTTGTAAATGAAACTGTATTTGCTCTAGTCACAGCACCAGTAGAACCATTTACAAAATCTACTTGTGGTATTGATACAAAGTTTGTACCTGTAATTGTAATATCTGTAGCTGTTGCAGGTGCTATCGTTTGTGAAACATTGGCTACTGTTGGTTTAGTTTCTGTTGCATCAATCCAACTTAATTGATTAGTGCTTGACCCATTTGTAGCTAAAACCTGATTTGCTGTACCAACTGAAGTAGGTAATATTAAAGTATAACTTTGTGCCGCACTATGTGCAGGACTTTGAATTTTAACTCCGTGTGAATTATTTTCACAATTTAAAGTTATTTTACCTGCATTAGAACTACCATCACCTTTAGCTGTTAAAGCTGTTGCTTCAATAGTTTTATCAGAAATTGTACTTGGTAATCTAGCATTATTAATTGTACCTGAAGTAATATCAGACGCTTCAATATTTGAAGCAGAAAATGTACCGTATGCAACTATGTCTACAACATCTCCGTTTGCTAAGTTGTTTGCAAATACAACAGAAGTACCTGAAGATACAGTTACGTCTCCTGTATATGAACCTGAAGAATTAGAAAGTCTAACTCCATTTAAAAATACATCTACAAATCCTGCATCATAAGCAAGAGTTTCGCCTTTTGCGTCTGCTCCTGATACTGAATTTGGTGTGCCTGTAATATTATATGTATACCTTCTAGCTGTACCATTTACTGTAGAACCAGCAGAAGCCCAGCCACTAGATTTATAAACTTTTAATTCATTAGCAGTAGTGTCAAAATATAAATCACCTACATCTAAAGATGTTGAAGGTGCTGAAGCAGATATTCTATATCTATCTGCAAAACTATTTACTCCTGAAATATTAGAAGCAACTGTATTAATATTTGTAACTGCTCCGGCAACTGTAGCAATATTAGTATTTGCACCAGCTACAGTATTTATATTTGTAGAATTAGAATTTACTGTACTAATATCAGAAGACATTCCTGCTACTGTTGTCACATTAGCTGAAATTCCTGCTACTGTAGTTATATTACTTGAAATACCAGCTACCGTATTAATATTAGTAATTGCTCCACCAACTGTATTTACGTTAGCTATATTATTTGCAACTGTATCAATTTCTGATGTTGCTTCGTTTAAATCGTCTGCAACTGTTTCTACTTCAGATACAGCTTCAGCTAAATCATTAGCTACAGCTACAACTTTAGTAATATCAGAAGCTACAGTATTAACCGAAGTAATATTAGTAGCTACTAAATTAATATTTGTTGCATTAGATACAGCAGAGTTAATATTACTAGAGTTAGAATTAACTGCATTAATATTAGCTATATTTGCGTTTACTGTAGTTAAAGCTGTTTTATTAGCTGAAGATAACCAAGTATTTTCTATATAATTCTTAGTTGCTACATCTTGAGCTGACGTAGGGTCAGCTACATTTGAAATCTTTAAATTTGAGCCAGTAGCACTGGCATCATATACGTTATTTGCATTAGTACCTAATTTAGAGCCTACTTCATCATCAGTTTCCTGAGCCATATAGAAGTTTTGGTTAGCTGATTGGTCTAAGTCAGATGCACTTAAAACTGAGCCATCTTGGAAGTCTACTAATCTAGTTGAAGGAGATGTAATTCTTTTAATTAAAATAGTATCTCCATTTGAAGGAGTGCTTGATAATGTTACAGAAGACGAAGTTGGAAATGTTATGCTAGTGTCTTCTACTCCATTAACGTAAGCCTTTACGTGGCTTGTTGAAATATATGGAAACGAGAAGCTAAAAGTAGGTGTGCTACCATTAGCAGTATATGATACTCTTGCGTAATAACTCATAAATTATATCTAAAGTGATGTTTTTTTATTCTATCTAGTACCTTCAATGAAATTGTAGATACCATTCTTCATATTTTTAGGATATTTGTTAGTAACTGTTCCTATAGTTTTAATTAAGTCTCTATTAACAAATGCTTTACCTAAAGTCATTTCAGGATTATCTACAGATTTAAACTTAGCTGAGAATTTAAGTTTTAAAAATTGAGTATTTCTTTCAAATACTACTTTATTAATAACCATAGATTTTTTACCACCAAAATTCTTATTATTCTTATCCCAAATTATATTAGAAGGAGCATTTTCATAAGCTGATGTTTTAATTAATTTTTCAAGATTTTTTCTTAAATTGCTATCAGCCATTAATTCATTCCAATACTCATAAGCTGATTTACCATTCTCATCTACAAATTTAGTTAGGTCTACACCTAATTTAACTTTAGGTAATGCAGGTATATTAATATCGTGCTTAATCATTTCTTGCAGTAATACATCATTCTTTCTTTCACCGATAGTTACTGGATTAATAATATTATTAAATAATCTTAATGCACCTCCACCTGAACGCTTAATTGGTTCTCCAAGAAAATTGTAAGTTTTCATTACATCTTTTTGCATACCTAAACCAATTTTTACTTTAAATTTTTCTACTAGAGTTTGTGCATCTCTTATGTAAGGGTCATTAGTTACTTTACTAAATAAGTTAGGGTAAAAAGAAGTAGCTTTATTTTCTAACCAATATAAACCTTGTTTATCTATATCTTCACCATTAATAGCTGTCATTATATCTATAAGACTTCTTAAATAAGTTTTAGATGCAATATTCTTAAACATACTTTTATATCCAGCTACAGCCATATTTGATATTTTCTCATCATTACCGATATCATTTTGTCCTTCACCTTCCATTTGGTTAAGCATAAATCTCATCATTAGTCCTTCAACTTCCATTCTATCTTTTTCATTTAATTCTGAATAAATAGTTTGGTAATCAGCCATTGTACCAATTAACATTCCTATTGGGTCTAATCTTCCATATTCAAACCACTTGTTACCAATTTTAATTGAGTAAGGCTGGAAGCCTTCATTCTTTTGTGCATTACGAATAGCTTTGTCGGAAGAGTAGCCACCAGTAATTCTTCCATTTAATGCTAATATTGAACCTGATAATAATATCATTGAGCCTAATGTAACTCTTCCTCTTACTTCAGCTATTCTAACTGCATCTGCACTAGAACCTGTAAAGTGTTTCCAGTTTTTACCAAATGCACCTAAAGGTGTTCTTTCAATAGCTTGAAGAGCTAAGTTTGCAGGTGTTTTAATGAAAGGTAAAACTTGTTTTAATATAGGAGCTTCATTAACTGCTTCCTGAATTTTACCTAACATACCTGTTAAATCTTTTGTAAAAGTTACTTCTTGAGCATATCTTTTAGCTTCTTTATCTATACCTATAAAACCTGTTTCATCAAATCCTGCTTTATATCTTTGAGAAACAAAATAATCCCATTCACTTACTTTTGTACCATTTGGTAATTCACCAACAATTTTAGTTTTACTTAATGCTTTAGCTTGATTGTTTGCTTCTCTAACAGAGATAGCCATTAGTTTACTTTTGTAATTAACTTGCTTAAATAATTCATCCATAGCAGTCAAAGCTCTTAAAGGTATTCTTACTGTTCTAGCAACTTTGCCATCACCTAGAGCTTTTGTCATTCTGTCAAATTTTGTACTTCCAGCAAATAGAATACTGTCTTCATCATTAAATGCTTTTTTAGCAAACATTAAACCTTCATCTAAATATAATTTAAGGCCTGATAAAGTTTGCATAGCAACTTCACCTTCAGCTTTAACCATTTTAGCAGTTTGAGTGTCTAATCCCCAAGTCATCTTAGAGCCAATAAAGCTATCTATAGGTTTAACTACACTGTTAATTCCAGTAGATATTACGTTTACTGCTTGAGTTTTAATGTTAGATAATGCAGATGACATCCACACTTCATTAACTTTATTCCAAAAATTATTTCTAAATAAGAAGTCAGTAATTTTAATTAAGGCATTTTTATCTTTCATTAATGCTACGCCTTCTATAAATTCTTTAAAATTACCATCATACTTATCAAAGTTTTTAACCATTTGTAGAATACTATCGTGACTTAAATCAGTATTCATATCTTTAAGAACACTTCTTAATCTTAATCCTCTACCTAAATTAGATGTGACTTTTTGGTCAAATCTTATCAACTTCATAGTTTGAGCTGTAACCATTTTCATTTGTTGCTCAGTATAAATACCTTCGTTTTTACGAATAGAGTTAGCCATTTTGTATAAGCTATCTGCTAAATTCATTTGTAATGATTGAGAACCCCACATATATTTAAGGCCACCTTCTAACTTATCACCTAAGTTACCCATCATTTTAGTAGTTTCAATAATGTCACCAGTAGCTTTTAGAGCTTGGTTTTCAATTAAAGCATCAGAATATTTATCAAATTTTCTTTCACTTCTAACTATTTTTGATATAGCTTCTAAAGCTAGAGTACCAAAGTTTCCATCAGCGTAAGCTCTTGGAGATAAATCAAAATCTAAATTATCATCAATCTTTCTCCAATTAACGCCTTTTTCTTTATTTTGTATTCTTTTTATATATCTATTAAAATTCTCTACCATCTTTTCATTAAGCTGTTCAGCAGAGGTAACTTCTTTTAATTTTGTAATAACTTGTTCTGTTTTTAAATCGCCAGCTTCTTTTTTAATAGTATCTTTAAATTTCTTTTTACTACCTTTTCCTATAGGTACTACGTCAGCTTCAGCCGACCTCATTAAGTTTTCTTCAACTTCTTTAAGTTTAGCACCGTCTACTGGTTTACCTTGTAATGCGTTCTTTCTTAATTTTAGATATTTAACTAAATTAACAACTTGGTCAGATTGTAAACCTTTTAAAGCACTATTAATAAATCCACCAAGCATAACACCTTCAATGGCATTTTTAAGTCTAGCTTCGTAGAAACCTTCGTCTTTACCTTCTGAGCCTAAATAATCAAATATAGGATTTTGTAATGCTGGTGCGTGAGTATTAACAATATCTATAAATCTACCTGTATCTTGACCAAATACTTGAAAATCAGCTATTGCACCTTTAGCAAATACTTTAGCAGTTTTACCTGTCTTAGTAAGAGGTTTTAATGGTTTTAATAATTTTCCACCAGTATACCAACCTGTAACAAACTGAGTTATACTCTTTGTAAATTCACCAGCTACAGTATCAGGTGTGTCCATTTCAGGAATAAAATCGTGAAATTTACTGTCACCAATTTTAGTAATGTCTCCTGAAAGAGGCATTTTAATATTATTTTTTACTGCATCTTCATAAGAGTGATATTGTACCCAGCCGTTATCTGCGTTTTTACCGAATGTTAAACCACCATAACCTAATTTTTTCTTAGCACTTTGAGCAAGGCCTTCAATTAAATTTAAAGTTTCTTTACCAGCATCTTTAACACCTACTAGACCTGAGTAAGGAACATCTGTAAGAATACCTCTTTCGTTATCTTCTTTTTCTTCAGGTGGCTCTTCCTTTTTCTTTTCTTCAATTTCTTTTTGTTTCTCAAAGAAAGAGTTTATTTCTGCTTCTGTAGCATCATCTTTAAAGAAATATTCTTTTCCATCTCTAACGACTATTTTTGCCATTATTCTCCTTCCACCTTCTTAGGTATTACTATTCCATAAGTTTTAAATATTTGACTGAAAGTTTCCCAATCTTGCTGAACAATCATACTATCTCCTAATATTGTACCCATTAAACTTTTAACCTCAGCATCTAATTGTTTTTGCATATCACTTCCACTAAATTTATCTTTGTTTGTTAAATACCAAAGTTTAAGTTGTTCTTGAAACATATTACGCATAGCGTGTAACTCAGAAGCTAGTGCTGGATGTTGAGATATTAATTTATCATTAAACATCTTCATATAGTTTTTGAATGGTGTACTATTATTAAAATATAAATTGTTCTCAAGAAATTTATAAGTTTTGGTGCTATCCCAAAATGACTTAAATGTTTCTAAAGTTATTTTTTTATCTTTTAAATGTTCGTATGCTTTATCTTTTAAAGAATAAATGTCATCATCTTGTATTTTCATTAACTCTACAACAGCATCAACATCATCTTCTTTAACTTTAACACCTTCAGTTACAGTATTATGAAAATCTGTAAGAAATGCTTTTTCTTCGTTATTATATTTTTCACCAGTAATTTCAGCAAAGTCTGAATTATCTGAATAAGTTTTTTGGTAAATAAATTCAGTGATACTAAATGTATCTGTACTATTGTAAGCACTCCAATAATCCTCACTAAGTTTAGCGTTACTTAATTCTTTTGTAACTATTTTCTTTTTCTTAGCTAAATCATAAAATTCATATTCTTTATTAGCTATAATGCTTTCTAATCTTTGTTTAATAGCTTTACCTTTTTCACTACCAGCCCAATAACCAGTGCCTAATTTAAAAGTTTCTAAACCTTCTAGTAATTCTTTAGCATAATCAAAACCTGCTTCATCATTAACAGTATTGATATAACTTTCTATTCCTTTAACTAACAATTCATTAGCTCTTGAATTGCCATAACCAAATCCTTTAAATTCATCTACTTTAGTTTTTAAATCTTTTAATAAATCATCTATAGATTGGTCAGTATCTTGATTTTCAATTATAGTACCACTAAAGTCCATTATAGCATTTTCTTCTGTACGACCTTCAATTATGTTCATACGTTTAGCAAAATGCTGTTGGTCTCTTTGGTTTCTAAAAGTATCTGTTTTAGAGAAAAAACCTTTTTTAAGTGCTAGTGCATCATAACCATCTAAGCCTTCACTTTTATAAAATTGTTTAATAAAACCCTCGTATGCTTCATTAAAAGCATTAGGGTCTTCATTATTCATTAGGTCATTCTTTAAATAAAAATCATCCCATTTCTTTTGAAATTCTCTAGCTTTATTATTAAGCTCTAATTCCATCATTTTATTGTAGTAAAATGGATTAGCACCTGCTGGTATCTCTCCATTTTCAACCATCTTTTTAAAAGCATTAGAATTTTCATTAAAATCTTGTAAAGCCTCAGCTTCAGATTTATCTTTTAATTTTATTTCTTCAGTAACATTATAAGTTGCTAAAGTTGGTACAATATTACTTAAAGAAGCTATAAGTGAATTAAGAGCTTTACTTTCAGGCTTTTTATCAGGCTTATAAAATAAATTAAAATCTCTTGATACCACTTCAGGCTCTACGCCTGTAGGAGATAATAAATATGGTGATGGGTCTTTGCTTCTAGCCATTATATATCTATTCCATCATTACTTGTTTTTTCATAACTATAATAATCTTGATTAGTACCAGCTTGATTTTGTTTTGCTTTGTAATCATAATAACTACCTGCAAAATTTAGAGCTGATGCACCTGCTGTATATAAGAAGTCAGGTGTAGTTATATAAGTTGATTGAGCTTCATAGTTAGCCTGTAAGGCTTCTTGAGTTCTATTAAATTGGAATACATTCTTTTGAATATTTCCTAATACTGTATTTCTATATTGACCTTCTTGGTCATAATAATTAGCAAGTAACATATTATAAGTATTACCAGTATAATTTTTACCAACAGCAAATGTAGCTCTTCTTCTTCTACTTTCACCTTCAGCTAATCTTAATTTTTCTAAATTCTTTTCAGTAGATAGTTTTAATTTACGAGCTTCAGCTTTTGCTCTAATTATCTGATTATTTTTAGCAATCTGATTTTGTCTTATATCTCGTTCTCTAGCAATCTTTTGCATATTCATAGATTGCTGATATTGAAGACCAGCAGATAAACCAGCTACTACTAATGTTGGGTTACACATAATTTATATTTTTACAAATTCGTAAAATAATTTTCCTTCTATTCCAAATTGTTGATGTTTGTTAATAAACGTAAAGCCCATCCACTTTAACCACGTAATGTGTAAAGTGTTACGAGCATCTACATAATTGTAAAGAATTTTGTAATCTTTTTTCATTACATCACATACTTCTTTACTATTACGTAAAAAACTTAAACTAATTCTTTTTAAATCTTCTGTACCGACCATCCAAATTAAACCTAAAAGGCCTTGTGGTACTACACCTAACATAGCTACTGGTGTACTTTCATCATCACAAATTACTAAAGGTACGTCACTTAATTTTAATCCAAATAATAAACTTTCTAATGCAGGTAAACCTGTCATAGCTTTTATTTCTTGGTAATCTTCTTTTCTTAATCTTGTAGATAAGTAATGACAATCTTCTTTAGTGGCTAATCGTAAATGTGGTTTAAGACGTTCCACTTTCATAATAACCTTCCCATTCAGCATTAACGAAGTTAGAAGGTAAGTGACTATTATTAGTTAATGATATACTTAATCCTTCATTTCTACTTTGTACTGCAAATGTGAAAGAGCCATCTTCAAGATTAACTGTACCAGCTAAACCTGTTCCTACAATCGTTCCTGTAAATGTTGTTGTAGAAGCACTTCTAGCTTCAGGTGTTACAGTTGCTTGAAAATAAGCTGTATCATTGTAACTAACTGTCCAGTTTCTAATTTGTAATCTACCTTGTCTTACTCTTGTTCTTGAGCCTGAAGCAAATTGGTCTCCTAAAGCCATATATTGTTGAGAGAAAGTATAAGTAAAAGTATATTGTTCTCCTACAAAATAATCATAAGAAGTTATATCTCCTGAAACAACTATTGATGTTCCACTTTGAGATACTGTAGCTATTTCTTGTCCAGCTACATTAGAAGCTGTAGAAGCACCTACAACTTTCATTGTATTATCTATTGCATAAGGTAAAGTTATTGTAGTTTGGTTTGTACCACTATTAAAACTTTCACTTACACCTGATGTAGAGTTTGATACTTTTCTATCTAAATTAGTTAAATATAAAGCTGAAGCATCAACAGTTGCTGGTGATACATCCATAGTCTCTAAATATACACCGTCAGACCTTTCAATTAATAAATATAAAGTAGAACCAATAAAATCTACATTTAATATTGTAGTATTTGAATTAGCTCCAAATTCCCATTTATGCCAAGAGCTTTGTAATCTTTTACCATCAGCATAAAACCATTGATAAACATATAGTCTATGTTTTTCTGAGGATGTAGAGCTTAATGCAACTAATGTATTATCATTATTTGCTAAAGCTACTTTAAATAAATTAGATGGAATATACTTAGGAATATTAGCAGTAATGTCTTCACCTCTATTTGTTTCTCCATCACTTTCTACATAGTATTCTCTAAATCCACTATATGACCCTCTGTCATAAGAAAAGAATACGTTACTTCCTGTACCTACTGGTTTTACTGAACCAGCATTATTTTCATATTCTGTTGTTACTGTAACGGTTACATTAGACGGTGTTAAGTTAGTAGAACCATCTAAGATAAATTGTGTTTGGTCAGAAAATAAAAGTAAACTTTCATCAAATGGAATTGCTGAACGTAATACTGATACTTTTGTGTGACTAACATTTAAGTCAATATTATCTGTATCTAAAACATCTGTAACTGTTTCAGGAAAAAATTCAAAAAATTCTGAAGACCTAGATAAAATTACATTTTCATCTGAAATCATTCCTAATCTATTATTAAAAAAGAAAATATCTCTTATCTTTGCATCTACAAAACTAGGATTAGGAGCACTATTTAAATCTCCTACTAATCTATCTCCCCAAGCTGGTACTGTATAATCTGTACCACTTATTGTATAAGTTGAACCATCTGCTTGAGATAGTCTAAAATTTCCGTCAGCCGTTCTAATTAAAAGAACAGGCATTGTATCATAATCAAATCTGTATTTAATAGCAGGCTTTATAGTTTCTTCCCATACACCTGCACTATCTTGCCATTTAACATAATAGTTATCAAAGTTATTAGTGCTATCTCCTTTAACTTCTACTACTTGATTATCAATTCCTGTTGCTGGTAAATCAGAAAAGTTTTGAACACTATCGTAAACTATTTTACTAGCTTGATTACCATAACCATCAGAGGCACTTACTGAAAGTGTTCCTGTTGATTTAACTATTTTAAAACTACTGTCTCCTATATCTGTAAGAGTAATATTTGTTGGTGAGCCTACTGCACTTTTTACACCATCTCTAATTGTTTTAGTATTTGTTGTAGTTGATGTATAAGTATAAGTTGTACCATCAATAGTTATAGAATAATTTTGATTAGTTGTTGAGCTTCCTACCCCTGTAGTTACTTGATAAATAGCTTGTTCTACTTTACCTGTACTTGTGGCTGTATTCATAGCTACAGTCTTAGAAGCATTAACAATAAAAGTATAATCATTTACTGTCAGGCATTTAAAATCGGTTCTAGGACTAGAAGAAGCTAAATAGTTTGTTGCATTTGTATTAGCAACTACTGTCTTAGCATTACCATTAATATCATAAACATTTATTGCACCATTAGAAATAACTACAATATATCTCTCTGTTGTATCTCTATTAATAGTATGAATATAAGTATTAGCTAAACTACTGCTAGTTACTTTTGCTACATAATTAGTTGGTGGGCGTTTCTTTAGGCCTTCAACAACATTTGAAAACCCATTTACTTGAGTTGTAGCTTGATTTTCTAAACGTAATATTTCAGGCTGTTGGCTTACGCCTCCAATTAAATTAGAGATGTTTCTTGATAATAAAGGCATAATTAAGTGTTATATTTAATTCTTGAGTTTCTATTAACTACTCTGTTTTGGTCTAAACTATTAAATATATTGTGGTCAGCCGTGTCAGCTTCTGTTTGTTTTAATAAAGCTAAAGATGCTAATTCATCTCCTGAAGAGAATTTATGTATTGCATTTGCACCTAAAGTTCTATCGTGAAATATTCTACTAGCTCTTATAGTTATATATCTACGAGCTTGTTCAGGTATACTTTCAAAATCTAATAAATAAATTACTGTTACATAATCAAAATCTTTTTCCCAAGTATAAACTTCTTTAGCTAAATTATATAAAAAGTTACCTCTTATAACTGGGTCATAAGAAGTTTTAGAATATCTTAGGTGGTCAAATTCTATATGTAATACATCATTTCCTACTACTAATTTATTATTTACATCTCTAGTTAAAGAGACTTTCCAAGAAGTATTAAATTTCCAACCTGCTGATTGTACTTCTCTATTTACTTCATTAAGTATATTAACAGCCATACTTGCATCTACCGGTAAACTTCCAGTTAATGAATTGACCGGAGCTTCCCCAATAGTAGAAAGCATTGTATTAACAGCTTCTAATTGAGTTGTTCTTGTTGTTATTGTTGCCATAATAAATAATAAGTTAGTGGGAAGGCGAAACCATAAGTCTCGCCTTTCCCTTACGTTAGGTTAATTACTGCGTTATGATTGAACACGCACTTTCAGGCCGTAAAATTCCGTGCCCTAAAGCTAGTTTTCCAACCATTAATGTACCCTGTCTACGGATGTCGTATTCACTTTCCATACCCAAGTCCATTAATTTAACAGTTCCAATCGCTGATTTATGGAAAACAACACCAGCTACATATTGTGCATCCACATTGTATGTGTTGTTAGTTCCTGAAATAGCAGAAGATTGGTCAGTGAAAGCAGTAACAGCAGTGTTGCTTTTTACAATGTTGATACCAGCAACTTTAATTACTGTACCATCAGAGTATACACCATTAGCTCCACCGAAGTCTCTGTTAAGAATTTTATCATTCTCAACTAAACTGTAGTAGATTGCAGGTGTTACAACACAGTATCTGTCCTGAGACGGAACATCTCTCTCGTCAAGTGCTTGAGCACAATCAAAGATTGATGTTATTAAAGAAGTCGCATTAGTTTTAGCGTCAGCGTCTGTAATTTGAGTTCCACCGTTTCCACCACTAATAGTAGCAGAACCTTGTGAAGCCAATACAGCCAACTGAAGTAGATGTTGGTCTACTTTATTCGCTAATGCTCTTCCCATCTCAGATGAATAGATGCTTCTTCAAGTTATTCCTATATTTTCATATAGGCTTGGACTATACCTCCATCTCAGAGAGATGCACTCCGTCTAGTCTCTACACCTTCCCATAGGGCTTGGCTCGGTATTGCCATTTTAAAGGTTTCACCGAATTTGAAGTGTTTTCAGTTATATGTCGCCACATAACTACGCAATTAATTTTACGTCATAGTGATTTTTAGCTTCGTCAATATTAGCTAAGAACGCACTAGATAATAATAGGTCATCTATATTGATAACTTTTTCGTTATGTTTTACTGAGCTACCAGTTATTTCGTTTCCTACCGTGTGGTAAGAAGCACTTGTAGTTCCCACTACTGGAAACTGAGCACTTTTACCTGATTTGATAGAACGAGTAGTCGTCATTCCTAACATTTTGTTTTCTCTAGCGAAAGTAGCAAGTACCTCACCACTGAAAACTTTTAGAAATAAGTCATTATAACCAGTTCCTGTTGCATTAACTAAACCCAACCTTGAAGGAGTAGCATTCGCCATTTTATTTTCCTTTGTTAGTTAGATTAATTAAACACCATACATACATCAATCGTTATCTTTTATTTCATATTCGCAAATAATCGTAAAAGGCAATCTATCTTTGTAAGGGCACTCCTCTTAATGAAGAGTGAGTGTCTTAGAATATTATTGCACCAACTATAAAACCAATAGTAAACCATACTATTTCAGTTCTATAATATAATGACCAATTTTGGATTTTAGAAATCATATCAGGTATTGTCATTTATAAGCATCCTCATATTTATGTGAAAGTATTTTAGTAATTCTTATTCTACCTGAAGTTTGACCTTCTTCTTCAATATGTTCTATGTTAGCTTTAACCTGTCCACAAGCAAAAGAAACGTGCTCAGGATTTATTGTCCTCATAGCAATCCTCTTACTAGACATACAATCTTTCATAGATTTTTTATAAGTATGTTCTACTAACTCACCATTCAACCACATACATAACGCCCAAATCAACACGCCTTTTTCAATCATTAATGATTACTCCCATTTGCTTTTCTAAATTTATTTTTTAAGTCTTCTACATCTTCTTCTAATTTTAATATTTTCTTTTCAGCTTCTAATAACAAAACTTTAGTGTGAACATTTTCATCTAATTGTGCTTGGTGTTTTTCTAATAGACCTGCATTATGCTCTATAAGCATATACATTTCTAAATTCTTAGGTGTTTGGTCAGCTTTTTTGAGAAGGTCTGCACTCATTAGCTCTTTAGATGTTTCTAATTTATTAATTCTTTCTATTATACCAAAATAAGCCCAGACGGAAATTGCAACTGCAATTACAATAGAGATTAAATTTTTTACACTTAAATCTATTCCTGAGTTTTCTCGGAGTTTAAGAGACTTCATTGTTTGTTCCATTTAAAAGTTTGTTTTATACTTTTACTATTTTTATCTTTTCCATTAGAAGTTTCTCCCATTTCTAAAGTAGTAGTGTCAGGCGTTATATTAAAACCACATCCTCCTAAAAGAATAAATAAAACTACGAGAGTTATTCTCATTATTTCTTTTTCTTCTTTTTCTTTTTAAACTTTGTCTCAATTTTTTCTTCCAATGATGATACTTTTTCTTTAATGAGCACCATATCTGTAGATAAGGAAAATGTTCTTGAAAGTGTCCATCCACCCAAAGCAAGAAGTATAGCGAGCAAAGCCGTGATGAGTTTTTCATTCATTTATTTTTTCTTAAATTTATTCATTGTAGTCACACCAAATGATGCACCTACTATTGTTAGTATGATGTACCAAAACATAGGGTCAGCTTTTTGTAATATTGTCCACCCACGT
>CETC01026804.1_pt1 | contig 15925 bp, 6 predicted proteins | sample 326911 | NCBI WGS metagenome assembly CETC01 (sample SAMEA2622694, study PRJEB7988) | marine metagenome | isolation source: saline water (ENVO:00002010), including | reverse complement strand
GAAAAAAACGATAAAATATATTTTTTCATAAAAGCCCCTCATTTAGAGGATACTATTAAAATTTTTGAAGATGGTAACTATAATGCAGTTACCATGATTACTTCAGAGAGAAAATTCAACGACTGTATATTAGAATATAATGTTAATAATAATAGCGAGAAGGCAATCGTTGTTGATAATTTCGCTATAATAAATACATTCGCAGAAATAAATCCAACACATCCCCTGGGAGATACTTTTCTTAATGGTGATGAGGTAGAAACCTACACTAGAATTGATGTTAGTACTAGTACCGGTGGAGTAAATAAGTACAGACCTGGTATGACAATTAAAGCTGTGAAAAGTAATGGAACAAATGTGTTTCCTAATGGTGAAGTTGTTAGAATCAAAAGCTATAAAGATGGAGCAATAACACTTTATGGTGAACATACAAAAAATATATTTAATTCTAACATTCACGATATAACTCACTTTATTTTTGAGCATGATGATAGGCCGTTAAATTTTTCAAATGGAGATGTAAATAATAGCATCAACGCGATTAATGTTATTGATAATTTATTATTTTGGACAGACAATACGAGCGAACCAAAAAAAATAAATATTGATAGAAGTAGAGAGGGATCAGATGGTTTTTACACGCACACGAAACTATGTGTAACAAATCCAGCAACTAACAACTATCAAGTTGTAACCACACAAGTTGATAGTGGTTTACTTGATTATCGAAATTCTCCGTGGCTAAAAGAAGAGCACGTTACTGTTATAAGGAAAGCCCCGACATATGCTCCAACTCTACACATGAAAAGAACTCACAGAGAGGGACTTAATAATAGTTTTTTAACCGAAACTTATATTGGTATCAATAGTGAGGGTAATGACACTGCTGTAGACGACATAATAGTTATAACCAATGACATTTGGTTAGAAACCGTATTTTTCTTTAATGACATAATAGTGTTTAATCAATTTAACAATAGTTTGGAAGAACCACCTGTTCAATTGAAAGCCAAGTTTTTATGTTACGAAGATACAGATGGAAATTGTACTTGTAGTGACGAAGGTGATATTGACGATAGTGACAATTGTGAAGTTACAAATAGAGTTAGATTTCAAATGATAGCTATCGATCCAGGATTAACAGAACATATACATGAGTGGAAGTTTCATTTAGAGTTAGAAAAACCATTGTATGAATTGAAGATGGGTAGATTTGGTTTAAGATACAAATATGAAGATGGAGAATATTCTAGTTTTGGACCTTGGTCGGAATTAGCTTTTTTACCAGATGATTATGATTATCAATCAAGAAGAGGATATAATCTAGGAATGGTTAACTCATTAAGAGAGTTGGTTATAAAAGATTTTATTCCTTATCCAAGACCATTAGATGTGGTAGGTGTTGATATATTGTGGAAAAGTACTGATTCTCCTAGCGTATATGTTATGTCAACTGTTGAAAGAGCTAAAGATTCAGAATGGGAGGAATTTACCACTGATACATCTAGTAATGATATTAAGACAGGAGAACTACATATAACTTCTGAGATGATACACAAAGTTGTTCCATCTGATCAAATATTGAGATCTTGGGATAATGTCCCTAGAAGAGCGTTAGCACAAGAGATTGTTGGTAATAGACTTCTATATGGTAACTATGTTCAAGGATATGATTTTAAATATCCTGTATCTTTAACTCAAAATATAATAAGTGACACTACACCTTCTTTAAGTAATCCCCAGAAATCTATTAAGACTATTAGAGATTATAAATTTGGAATGGTATTTGGAGATAAATATGGTAGAGAAACACCTGTAATGACATCTGGATATGTATTGTCACAAAATGATATAGATAATCCTTACATTGCGTTAACTGGTGATGTATCTGTACCGAAAATTTTATCAGCAAAGAAAAACTCAATAGAATTAAGACAAGTGTGGACTAACACAATTAACTCTTTAAACGTACCACACGATTGGATTGATTATGTAAAATACTATGTAAAAGAACCTACTAATGAGTATTATAATTTAATAATGGATCATTGGTATTGGGCTGAAGATGAACAAAGAAATGTTTGGTTATCATTTAATTCTGCTGATAGAAATAAAGTTGACGAAGAAACACATTTAATATTAAAAAATAAACACAACTCCCAACGAGCTGTATTAGAGAAAGCTAGATATAAAATTTTAGCTATTGAAAATGATGTACCAGAATACGTTAAAAATGTTCAGCTTGATTTAGGTAAGTGTCCAATGACTGAGGCTGCGAATGGAATTACAGTAAATAATCTTATCAATTCTATTAGTTTGGAAACAGTTATGTGGGATCAATGTAGTCAAAGCGTGGGGATTTCAACATGTTCATCTCCTACTGATGGACTAACTACTAAAAAATTATATGTCGGTGTTGAACAGTGGAATATTTTTACTGGAACAGTATTGTATGATTGGGATTCAGGTGAGTTTCATGAATCAGGACAAATTCTTCATCCTCTTGGTAAAGAAATAGAAGGTACTATAAAACTTAGAATTCGTGGAAAACATAATAATAAATATCTATATACAAGATGGCAAAATGTTAGTAGTTGGAGAGTTATAAACGCGGACATGGAGTACGCTCAAAGTGGTGAATGGCAGTGGCTAACTCTACCTGTTATTGAATTTTCTTTTTCTGAACCATTTGGAGAAGAAATTGACATGTATACTAGGTGGAAAAACATTGTTGGAGAAGAAAATCTAGAAACTGGTAGTCTTTGTTGTGCTGGTAATTTTGTGATTCCAGATTTAGAATATTTTATAGAACTAAGAGAAGATATACCAGAACACAAAGCACAATATGATGGAAAATTTTTTGCTAAAGTTGAGGCGGACGGAGTTATGCTATCTAATATTATCGGTTCTTCATCTCAATCTCAACAGTATGTTGTCAAAAGATCTTATCCAGTACATTACGTAAGTAGCAATAGAAATGGTAATTTAGGACAAGAAATTTCGGGAACGTATACTGGATTCGGCGATGGATGGAATAATGCCGATTTTGATAGTGGTAATCCGGTACCATTTTTTGGAATGTTTCCAAGTAGTGATAATGGAATTACCGTAGAAAATATCCAATCAGAGTTTGGTGGAATTAGTGATGGCGAAGGTGAAGGTAGCTGTCTTAATTTTTTTCAAGATGGGCTGGAGTATCCTGAAGCGGTACAAACTAAAGAGTACTGGGAGTATTTTAGAACACAAGCTTCTGAAACTCATGGAGGAGGTGACACTTTCAATAACATTGTTGATACTACATTTTTAGATGATGCTAGAATGGTGTATGGTCATTTACCAACTAGTGATTGGGTAGATGAGGATAATTCAACACCTGAAGGTGGTGGTCCATATACTCCAACTTCTTTTGATACGGGTATTTTGGAAAATAATGATGGTACATTCGGTGCTCAATCAGGAGTTGGTCGAATGACATTATCTTACTTGGGAGATGAAGAAAATGGCCAACCTCATCCAGGTGCTTTAAAAAATGATCTTAAACAAGTTGGAGCGCTCTTTAGATGGGCTGGTGATCCATATAATGAAGAAAATATATATCAAGTAATAGCCGTGGATGATGATGATTCTGATTTATCAGGTGAAGATATTAATGGTTATGGTGCTAACTATGTAGATAGTGATTGTAGTAATTGCAACACGGCTAATATGTCTGACGGTAATGTTGGGGCATGTCATAGACGAACATATCAGGTTGAATTTAGAAAAATTGAACTATTCACAAATGAACTTACTAGTGAAGGTATGCCAATTACACAGTGGGATCCAAGATCAAATATGGATCATTGGGGAGGAGAATATCAAGTGCTTGATATTGTAGAACTTAGATCAGTGAACTCATATAGTTCTGGAGAAATTAGAGATGGTGCTGTTTGGGAAACTGAACCAAAAAAGAGTACAGAATTAGATATATATTACGAAGCTTCAGATGCTATACCAGTTACATTAAATGAAAACAATATATACAATTTTGCTCCAATCGATAGTTCAATTGGTGCTTGGAGATCTTCTAGTGATGGATGGACTAACTTAAATATTGGTAATGCATATAATTATAGAAGTTGGATTGGTGATGAAAATAAAGATCAAGCTTTTGTCCATATTAGAAAATTTGATAGTGATGCGGACGCATGGGTTAATTGTGGTGATTTAGAAGAATCAGATGAAGTTACTTTCACTCATAACAACGGAACGATAACAAGGACTAAAATTACTGGGGTTGGTAAATACTCTATTGATTCGTATGATGAGGATAGTTTGAATAGCACTCTTGTTGTGGAACCACAATGGATTGAAGTCGAGAATTCTGCAAGTTATAGTGATATAGGAACTGAATTTGATGTACAACTATACTTTAGTGGTAGTCAGAGTGAAACAACTACTGTTGTAAATCCAAACGACAGTTCTCAAACAAAAGTTGTGCCAAAAATATACATAACGAGACAATCAGTCAAGTGGCCTAAAGGTGGTGGTGCACAAGAATGTGTCGCGGCAGGTCAAGATGAACTAGGAGAACTACCTATAACTTCCTATGAGGTCTACGATGACGCAGAGGGTGATTTTTCGTCATATGCTCTATCTAATGGATACAACAATGGATTACCTCTTGACACTAAAGTCACTATAACTGAAGTAGTGACAGATGTAGCGAGTGGTAGTTTTATAACAACAGATGATGATGGCGTTATTGTAGCACCTAATGCAACTGATCAAAACCAATTTGATCCAACAAATACTTTCAGTTTTACGAATGCCGCTTGGCTAGAAGTAAAATTATCATATAATGATTACGATTTATTTCCTACAGATACTACTGGTAGTCCGGATCCGGAAGCTGACGATTACAATTCTAATTATGGAAATTATAGAGGTGTCATATGGAATTTATCGCGATTTTCTACTGCTCCAACTGGTATATACGCTATTGATACAAAAGTTTGGAAATATCCAATTATACTTGGATGGCATAATTGCTATTCATTTGGTAATGGTGCTGAATCTGATAGAATAAGAGATGATTACAATGCTCCACAGATAGATAACGGGGTTAAGGTTTCTACAACATTCTCTGGTTATAGTGAAGAAACCAAAGGAAGTGGAATGATATATTCTGGTTTGTATAATTCTATATCAGAAGTTAATGATCTTAATGAGTTTAATATATCTCAAAAGATTACAAAAAATTTAAATCCTGCCTATGGCTCTATTCAAGCTTTAAAAACAAGAGATACTGATGTGGTTGTATTAGCTGAAGATAAAGTTTTAAAAGTTTTAGCGAGTAAAGACGCTCTTTATAATGCTGACGGTAATCCGCAATTAACAGCAACAGACAAAGTTTTAGGTACAGCAGTACCATTTGTTGGTGATTATGGAATATCACAAAATCCTGAATCATTAGCTTGGGATCAATTTAGATTATACTTCACAGATAAGCAAAGAGGTGCTGTATTAAGATTGTCAAGAGACGGTTTAACACCAATTTCAAATGTCGGTATGCGAACTTGGTTTAGAGAAAATCTTCCAAATGCTCAAAGTTTATTAGGGACATTTGACACTGTAAATGGTGAGTATAATTTAACACTTCATACTAATAGTGAAGATGACGATAAAACAATATCATTTAACGAAGGTGCAAAAGGATGGATTAGTTTTAAATCGTTTATTCCTAATGCGGGTGAATCTGTTTCTGGTAAATATATAACAGCATATAAATATGAAATATGGGATCATTATAATAAGTTAGAAGATACGTATAGTACATTTTATGGGACAGAATACGAATCTAGCATTAAGTTAATATTCAATGATTTACCTGGATCTATTAAATCATTTAAAACTATAAACTATGAGGGTAGTCAATCAAAGATTGATGAATTTGCAACAATTAATCAAGATGATTTAGATTATACTGATGGCGAATATTATAATATATCCGGAAAAAAAGGTTGGTATGTTGATTCGTTTGAAACAGACTTGCAAAGCGGTAGTGTTCCAGAGTTTATAAATAAAGAAGGTAAGTGGTTTAATAAAATAAATGGAATAATAACTGAGACAAGTAATATAGATACTAGTGAATTTACCGTACAAGGTATTGGTGATGTAACTTGGATATACAACTACGATGTTGATAGTGGTGATGATGGAGTTATACCAGATGCTACAATTCCTGGTTGCACAGATCCAACAGCATGTAACTACGATAATCAAGCAACAATTACTGATTACTCATGCGTGTATCCGGAAGCAGGGTATGATTGTGATGGTAACTGCCTAAGTAATTATAACGACTTTGATGATGGAAATGGATGCGTGGAAATTGTCTATGGTTGCACAGATAACACATATGTAGAGTACAACCCACTAGCTAACACATGCACACCTCTTGATACAGATGGTGATGGTGTAATAGATGTACAAAGTGGAGATGCAGATGGTGATGGTGTTTGTGATGACTGTGTTACTCCAATAACGTATGGTTGTATGGATCCTAACGCGTGTAACTCTGGAGATTATTTATATCCCGAAAACACTTTATGTTTCTATGAAGCTGATTGTAATGGGGATTGTGGTGGAACCGCGGTAGAAACGAATTGTGGTTGTGGTCAGCCAGAAGCAGAAACGGGATATAATTGTGACGGTACTTGCGCATCAGGATATCAACTCGACGAGTATGGTATTTGCGTTGAAGCACCTGATGATCAAATTTGGAGTATTAGTAATTACACGGATGATTCATTAGCAACAATAGAAGGTGTTTGTCCAGAAGGTCAAGTTTGGGATGCTGATCAAGGAATTTGTGTTGATGGTTAAAATAAATATAAAATGACTTTAGTAAATTGTAAAATATCTAACTATCCACTTGGTGAACCGGATAATCAGAATCCAAGCTATGCCATGGGTTTTGGCAATTCTGTTATCAATAATAGTCTACCAAGTCATGTTAAATTGATTATAAAGCCCAACAATGATGTTGAGGATCTAGAAGGATTCTATGCTGTTAGAGCAACTGACTTTTGGATAGGTGGTAGAGAAAATTACTTAGATCAAGCTACCCCACTAGATACTAGTTTGAGTACGCATAGTGGATATTTTTATGAATATAATAACTATGGTGCTCAACCTTGGTTTGTATATGAGATATCGAATGCGTCATATTTTAGTACAGATTCAGATCTTGCTATTTCTCAAGTTAGCATAGATAACTACTTAAGTAGCAATAATATTGGCACATATCACCAATGGAAATATAATTTTGGTCTTGGATACTCTCCCTTATCTACTAATAGAAATGGAAAATCTATAGAATTATTTGGTGAAATTACACAGCAATCTCCAGGAAGAATTTACCACTATTGTGGGCATGATTCTTCATTTGACGATATAGCTATGGACGACTTGGATTTTATGGAGTCAAGTGATTGGGGAATAACACCTCTTCGAAAGCCACCATTCTTAGTTGGAAATAATCCTCAATATTGGGATGCAAATATATTTTCGGAGGAAGGTATAGGAACCAATAATATCCAACGCTGGGAATTATATCTTGGTAAAACTTGGCCATCAGATGCAGCATGGCCACCAACACTTGATGATATTCAACAAAATAAAGGCTATGAAAAAACAACCAGCTGGACACATATCAACAGGATTATGATTTGTGATAGCTTACCAAGTTTAGGTGAAGCCCAAGATGAAGATGGTATACAAATAGACGAAAATTACCCTATAAATAATGAGGTTCACGTTTGGATTGAGTTTAAAGATGATTACGCATTAGATATTTTACCAGAAAATAATCCTGAAACATGGGATATCAAGGTTGATATAGATGGAGCTGCAAAATATATTGAATACTAATAAATATTTATATGACTTTAGTAAATTGTAAAATAAGTAATTATCCATTAGGTGAACCAAACAATCAAGATCCAAGTAATGTTATGGCGTTTGGTAGTTCTGTTAATTTAAATACTTTACCTAGTCATGTTAAGTTAGTTATTAAACCGAATAACGATAGTCTTGATGATACCGGATATTACGCGGTGAGAGCAGAAGATTTTCATATAGGTGGTAGAGAGAATTATCTAGATCAATCTTCTATAATAAGTGATGGACCAACTGGAGCTTATTCTGATTCACCATGGTATGGCCCCATGCCCTGGTATGTATATACCACATATTATTCCTGTAGTTATTTTGGGGAAGTTGGTGGAGATCTTGCTAGTAGTCAGAGTGATATTTCTTCTTATCTAAGCGCGATGGATGTGGGACCATATGATGTTAGTCATGAATCTGGATTTTACGGTTTAGCATACTCTCCTATAAGAGTTATAAGAAATCAAGTGTCTATGGATTTATTTGGTAGTATTCCTGATACTGGAGTAGGAAGAGTGTACCATTACAGCGGATTTGATTCTTCGGTAACAAGTTTGAGTGATTACCCAAGTTGTGCGAGCGCAGGGATATGGGGAAATGTAGCACAAATGAGGCCAAATTTCTTATATGGCGTTTCTATTTACAATCCAGCATCTAGTGAACCGATTATATTTTTCGGCAACAGTTTTTGGTGGATTCAATTTATTGGCAACACAATTTCACCTAACGCGTCGGACCCACCAACGGACGATGATGTTCAACAAAATAAAGGTTACGAGAAAACAACCAGCTGGACATACATTAATAGAATTATGATTTGTAATAGTATGGCAAACTTGGGCGATGCACAAGACGAGGATGGTACACAGTTAGATGATAATTATCCTATAGATAACGAAGTTCACGTTTGGATTGAGTTTAAGAATAATTATATCCTTAATGCTACACCAGAAAATAATCCCGAACTATGGGATATTAAAGTGGATATAGACGGTGAAGCTAAATTTATTGAAACTTAATAAATATTTAAAATGAAAAGAAGAATACTTAGAAATATTTATAGTACATTTGAACTGCAAGGTTTTAAATCAAATATTGGAACTGAAACTGTTACAGCGGCAACTGGATTTAAAGTTAAAAAGACAACTCATACTAATGAATATTATGACGAAAATATACCTAGTAAATATGTAATAGTTGGAAGAGTAAAGCGCAACGTACCGCAAACAATTGCTACAATAAAAGTTGAAGCTGAAACAGATAAGTATTTTAAAAAACCACCCACATTAAATACATCTTTTGGTAACAATATAAGTTTATCAATAACTAATATTGAAAAATCAAATAGCAATATAATATCGTATACATTAAATTTAATATACGTTAACTCTAAGAGATCCTCTAAATTAGATGGATTATCGGCTTCGCTAAGATATCAGTGTGGTGCGTTATATACGAGAGAGATTGCTATAGATAGTTTTCTTGTAGGACCAACGCAAGTTAGTGCAGATGGAGAGAGTAGACCTATAACTATAAAAGGTGATAAAGATGCTGTGTTTGCGTTGGCTATAAACGATGACGATGGTAATTCTATATTAAATTCAAGTTTAACTAATTCAACAATCGTCAATGACTATGGTGTAGAAATACCTATAATAAAACGTAAAATTGGTAAAGGTGGTGTATATCAGTTTGTTCAGAAATTTCCAAGTATAAGTGCGGTTAATACATCGCTTAGTGCTAATGTAAGTGCTGATAGAACCGTCATTGTTAAAAATGGAACTGGTATAAAGCTTGACGACAAGGTTATAATGAAAAAAATAAATAAAGAAACTACTGTAACTGTTAGTGAAATAAATCCTGCTGGTGGAACAGATAGTATTAATGAATTACTTTTATCTAGTAACGTAACAGCATCATCTGGGGATGGTATATCGTTCCAAAGACAAAGAACATATACCGCAAGTTTAATACCCAGTTTAAGTTCTACTTTTGGTTCTAATATACCAACAACATACCCAACATACACATTTAATCAATATATAGATCCAATATTGACATTAAAAGTTTCAACAGGAGAAACTTCGTTTAAAATTAACGGTGGTGCGGCTGGTGCAGAATATTATCAATATATACAAGGTAGAGCAAACTCTACTAAACGTAGTGGAGCTAGAGGTTTATCTATTATTGATACTGCTAAAGAAAATGATTTTAACTACACCAATGCCTTTAAGGTAACATTAAGTTTAGCTGTAGTTAATACTGGTTCACATACTTTTACGGCTATTAGAAAACCTGTTTTTTCTCGCAGAATAGAGGCTGGAGATCATAATAATAATGTCGCGGTGGGAACACCAGCAGCTGCTCAAGTGGATGGAGGATCTGACTGGACAAATACTATTCCAGGTGATAATGGTGGAACTAAAATTAGAATAAGTAATATTACAGCTGGAAGTAGTGGAGCGACAACGTTAACCATAACATATGATGTTAAAATACTGCAATATGGAAATGAAGACGTAACAATGGAATTAGATTTAGATAAAATATTAACAGTTGGATAAAATATAAAATATGGATACTGCAAGTAATTTTTTAATATTAGTTTTTGGAGGAAAAAATTCGGACAATGTTACTACCAAGGTACAACTACATCCAAATCCATCTATGCAAGTTGGGGATACGGTTTATAAAATTACATCTCCAGGAATTGTTGGGGGTATTACCACGGCAGATAGCGGTGGTTCATCTACTCTTGTAAAAATAGGTGAAATAAAACAAATTCACGATTGGAATAATGGGAATGGAGCAGGTAGTGGAAACTATGGTAATATTAATGGTGACACGACTAGCAGCATAGCTGCAGCTATATTTCCAATTGATTTAGATGGAGATGGTAATAATGAAGTTGGAGACAGTAATGTTTATTGGTCTAACAACTCGAATATAAGTTGGGAAGGTAATGAATTTCAAACAAGCGGGTATGGTAGCTATGCTGTTGTTATAGATAATAATTGCTGCACAAGTGTAACACTAACCACTGATGATTATTATTTTTTCGCCAAAGATAATTCCGTAAATGCATCTTCAATGACAGGATACTACGGGGAAGTGGAATTTAAAAATAATTCAACAAAGAAGGCTGAATTGTTTTCTACAGCTTGTGATATAGTAGAAAGTAGTAAATAGTGGTCAAAAAATGTAACTATATAATAGAAACAATAATAAAGTAATAATTATGTCAACATCAAAATCATCACCATTTAAAATAGATCCAATAACTATTGGGGCAGTTAGTTGGGGTATTGGTGCACTCGGCACAATAATAACTGGTATAAACTCATCTAAGAAAGCTAAAGCAGCAGCAGAGGAAGCTCAAAGAAAAGAAGAGCAAGCTAGAAGAGAGATGCAGAGGATGAAAAATATATATGCGAGTGTTGATACTAGTAATCCATACTTAAATATGGAAAATAAAATGGAAGACTTGACTATTAATCAAAAGCAAGCTGAGTTTCAAGCACAGCAATTTCAACAAAGTCAAGCAAACATCTTAGACACAATGAGAGGTGCTGCTGGTGGATCTGGTATTGCTGCTGTCGCACAGGCATTAGCACAACAAGGACAACTCGCCTCACAACAAGCATCAGCCTCAATAGGTGCTCAAGAAGCTAGAAATCAAACGTTAAGACAACAAGAAGCTTCTAAAATACAAGCTATGCAGAGACAGGGTGAATTACAATCTAGACAAATGCAAATGCAAAAACATGGAACGTTATTAGGTATGGCTGCGCAAGAAGCTGGCGCGTATCATGCGCAGAGAATGCAAGCCGAACAACAGGCTAACGATGCTGCAGCTAGTGGATTTCAAGGAGTTTTAAATAGTATAACTAGTGGTGTACAAACTGCTGGTCAACTTGCCGCTAGTGGCGCATTCGGTTAAAAAATTATTTATATATGAGTACTAAAGCAGATGCAGGTATATTGAGCGCATATGGAGATTATGCAAGCGAACTTTCTAAAACAATAGATTATACTACCCCAGCGAAAGCGGTTGCACAAGGATGGAGCAATCTCGGTGGAGCTGGAATGAATTTTGCTATTATAGAGCAACAAAGAATAGAAGCGGAGAGGCGTGCAGAAGAAAAAAGAAAAAAAGAAGAACAACTCAAGAAGATAAAAGCGTGGAAACAATCTATGAAAGGTCTCCCAGCTGAAGTCCAGAAACAACAAGAAGATCACTATTCTCAAGTGGCAGATTTAATTTATAAAGGTGAGATTACTGAAGAAGAAGCTAATCAAGATTTAGACGCAAGAACTATATCAAATGATAACATAAATGCTTTTAAAGATGAAATAGCTGAAATATATGAAGCTGAACAGAGAGATGGAGGTGTAACTGATAGTTTTAGATTAGGTAATCCTGATGATATTTATGAAAATCAAACTGAAGAAATTCTTGGTATATTTGACGGTGAAACTGAGATGATGTGGAATGACGAAACTAACACATATGGATTCATGATGAATAGTAAGGAGAAGAAAATTGAGAATGAAACAGAGATTGAAAATTTAAATGCTCAATTAAATGAACTTCACGATGAGTATGATTTCGGCGGTATCATGAGTCATGAAGATTACATTAATCAATGGCAAGAGATAGAAAATAGAGTGGTAGAACTTAAAGATGATATAAATGACGGTAGTAAAGTGTGGACAAGTCATCATGATATTAGAGAAATGGTGATTGAAAATAGTTTTGACAAATCAATTAATAATACTATAACTAAGATTTCTAGCGACATGTATAAGATAGGCTTTAGTGGAGAGGGATTTGATAGGGAAAGTATCCGTAACGGTATAGTTGGACAGATAATTGAAGAAGGTAGAATGAGATCGTTAAAAGAAGATCCTCATTTAAATCTTTTTGATGAAGATGGTGAACCAAGAGTATGGAAAGATGATATGAAAGAAGCTATAGCAAAAGGACCTACTGGAGAAGGAACAACATATGAAGATTTAGGTTTAACTCCAGAGATAATAATGGCTCTAGATCCTACACCTCCTAAAGGAGTAATAATTGGAGATGACGTAGATGTAATTTTCAATAAAATAGATAACGACGATAAGTTAAGTAGAAAGTTCTTAGCAGACTATTTCTTAAATCACTATGAGAAGCAACATCGAAAGGGTGTAAATGCTAAAAAAGCTAGAGAGAAAAAACAAGAAGAAGAGAGTAGTAGTGAAGCAGGCGGGATGACTGGAACAATAGGGCCAGATGGTTATTGGGTTCCTAACTAATAAATATTAACAACGGGTAACTAACGATACAGTAATGATAGAATACATATTAAATGGTCAACCTATTAAGGTTAGATTAGAAGATAGAGAATTATTTGAAAAAAATAATCCAACAGCTAAATTAAAAAGTGCCACACAAGATGGTGCTCAAATCAATTTGCAAACCGGTAATATAAAAAAAGTCGAGCCGGGAAAGTCGCAAGGGACGAGTCAGTCCCAAAACAATCAACAACAAATAAATACGGGATCCAATTTGGGAGATGGTTTTTTGGAATCACCAAAGAATGATTTAGAAATCAATAAAAACAAAGTAGATAGTTTAAATAATGTTATACAAAGTTTTAATTATGAAGCTAAATTAGAACAAATTGAAAAACAAATAAAAGAAATAGCAAGTGCTAATTATGAATCTGGAGATATTGATGCGCAGAACCTAAAGATAGATGATGCGAATAAAAAAATAGAAATATTAACTAAAGATTATAATAATCTATATACTGATTATTTAGATAAATATAATGAATATGATATAGCAAGAAAAAACTATAACAAATTAATAGGACAAAGCAAAGAAGAAAAAACAGAAAAACAAGAGGTTAAAAAACCTAAAATTAACTTATCAGAGGTTGGTGTTGGTTTTGCTACCAAGGGTTTAGCTGGGGTTGCTGAGGCTGTTGCAAGACCTTATTTAAAAAACAAAATACTAAGAGCTGGTGAAGGAGCTGTTTCAATGATAAATAATTTTGTTAAAGGTTATGAAACTGGAGAAGTTGCTTGGTTAGACCCTATGATTGATGATGCTTTTCCATTTATTAAAAAAATGAAAGTAGGTGCTAAATTATTAGAATCTAAAGGAATTGATGTGCCAGATTATCTTGGACCAATTTCACTTGATAGTCCAAGAGAAAGAAGAGAGCGATATGAATCATTTATGCTTGAAGCTATAGACAGGGGAATACCACTAGAGCAAGCTCAAAAACTAGATCCAACAAATAGAATTAAATTAGAAGGAGTACTAGATTGGTTTGATAAACACATTTATAGGCGTGTTGATGAAAATGGAGATCCATTAGACTATATGCAATTATTTGAAAAAGCTAAATCTCCTAAAGATTATTTTGAAGCTACGGACGCGTTTGTCGATGATGTGTTCGGTGCTATGCCCTCTCTAATAGTGAGTAGAATACCCTATGGTATTGGTCCCGCTTTTATGGGTACCGGTATGTACATGGATAACTTTGAAAGAGAACTTTATAAAAGAGGTATTAACGACGAAACAACTAGAAATCAAATTGTTAAAGATTCTTGGATAAGTGGCTCAGCTGATTTTGTTACAGAACTTTTTGGTGGTAGATTTTTAAATAAAATAATAGGGAGTGGTATTGGTAAAGAAAAAGCTAAAGACTTATTAACCCAACTACCAAAAGTTGTTGCTAAAAAATTAGGCTTTGCTGGTGTAACTGAGTTTGCGACAGAGGGTGCAGCTGGATGGTTAAATTTAAAATCTGATGAATGGTCTTATGACGAAGAGTATACTACAAAAGAAAAATTTAGAGCATTTATAAGGGATGGATTTATTGGGATGTTTTTAGGTACTGGCGCAGCCAGCACATCTATACCTAATAAAAAAGATGTTTACGCGTATGTGTCTCCTCAAACATTCAAACAAGATCAATTGAAGATTGAGCAAGAAATACTTGATTTAACTAGAGATGCTGATAATGCTACTGGAAAATCTAAAGATATTTTAAACAAAAAAATAAAAGATTTAAAAAATAAAAAGAAACAAAACGAGAAGAATCTTTTTGATTTCTTTGAAAATCTAACTGATAAAGAAAAACAAATATACGCCAACAATCTAGATGCACAAGGTGAACAGCTAGATATATTATTTGATAAACGACACAGTAAAAAAACAAGAGAAGAAGCTGTAAAAAAATACGACGAAGCTATAAATGCTAATAATAATTTCTTTGATGGTACTGATATTGACTACGATCCATTAGCGGAAAAATTTATAGGTACAACACTTAGAGCTAGTGAAAAAATTAGAAAAAATAAAAATTTTTTTGGTTTTAATAAAAGCAATTTAGATATAGAATATGTTGAGTCAGACGCTAGATTAAAAGAATTGTCTGAACAACTTCCCGGATTTGAAGAATCTGATGGATTATTTTTTGAACAAGAGGATGGTAAAAATAAAATATATATAAATACTAAGGTAGCATCCATGACTGGACAAACTAATGTTTTAGGTCATGAGTATTTACATGCTATTGTTTCAAATGCTTTTAGTGAGGGTATTGGTGCTAGTAATTTAAAGGGTTCTGTAACTTCATTTAAAGAGTATTTAATTAAAACTGGTAATGAAGATTTAGTAAATAGAATAGAAAGAAGATTAGCTAGACAATATGGGGGACGTAATGCTGAAGGTGAAATAATAAGAGATGATCATGGCTTGGTTAAAACTGAAAGATTAAAGGATCAAGAAGAATACTTTAATATATTTTCTGATATAATAAGTAAAGAAAAAATTGAAGCTGTTGAATCCAAATCAGCTGGAATTAAAAACTCTTTTAGAGCTTTAAAGAGAGGTTTTGGTTTTGGTGAAGTAGACTTTCAAAGTGGTCAGGAAGTGTTTGACTTCTTAGTTGATTACAACACTAACATGCGTAGAGGTAGTTTACTAGGAACA
>CETC01019413.1_pt1 | contig 15953 bp, 35 predicted proteins | sample 326911 | NCBI WGS metagenome assembly CETC01 (sample SAMEA2622694, study PRJEB7988) | marine metagenome | isolation source: saline water (ENVO:00002010), including | reverse complement strand
ACCCGTCCCCTTTGAGCAGACCGCTCGGAAGGACCCGTAATGTTAAGTTCCTCTCGTGCTTTTTGAATCGCCTGTCTGAGCTTGTTCAGCTCTCGGCTTAAATAAACCCTTCGACGCTGCCGCTGCTTTTCAAACCAGTTCACTTTTAGGGTCAGTCAAGGTGTTCAATGAAGGATACCAGAGAAAGCGGGGAACATCCAAAACCGCTTGTAACCTTGTCTACAGTTCTCCTGTAACTCTATTCCTTGACTGCCCAAAAGTTTAGCCCCGACTTCAGGGAAGATATTGCCCATGCTTCCCGTCTGCTTGGGGCAAGGCCACCACGACTCCGCATCGTGAATACTGAGCTTATCATGAGAGGATCTCATTTTTCAGTATTGCCAAATTGTTTAACCAGCTTCTGTAGTCTTTTGCTTTTAACTGGTTTTATGGTTTTCAGAATCATTCCGTATTCGTTTTCTTTAAGGTTATCAAAATCAATATCCTTTCTGCGAATTAGCGGCGTATCAAATTTTCGCCATGCATCTCGCACAACGTGTTGCGGCCTTTGGAACCTTCGGCCTGTTGTCACAACATTGGGCCACATTCGCTCAAGCGAGCGAGACATCTTCAGGCGACCATCACCCTTGTAAAGACTGGTTGCATTGCCTCCCTTCATAACACCTGTTGCTATCTTCTGAATCAGGAAAGCATTAAGCTGAACAATGCACCACTTGTCTGATAGCACTTGTAGGCACAGATCCGTGTCCTCGTTGTATCTTCCACGCCATCGGTGTGGTAATTCGTTCAATATCAATAAGCACGAATAGACATGGGCGTTTAATACAAACGGCGGTGCTTTCTGGCGGTCAGGTGCAAACATGGCATAGTTCAGCCCTCCAATGGCCACATTCTCATAGCGGTCAACAAAGTCCTCCGTTGCTTTAAGTGCGATTGAGGCATTGCAGTAAAATCGCTTCGCCTTCCACCGGCGTTGTAGGGAATGAATATTATCGTCAAGAATCCAATGCCGTTTATGGCCCGCTTTCATCGAGTGTTCCCACACCCAGTTTCTCGCAGGGATACTGCCAAGCCCAAGGTTGCTAAACGGCAAAACAAGCAGTAACTCCTCGCCATATTTTGCTGCATATAAATCCTTCTCCTGCGGCTCGATAACTATCCTGAAAGGTGTTTTATCCTTCACCAAGACATCTGCTGTTAGACAGCAGTCATGGCGCCCCTTTGATATGACATAAACTGGATACTGCGGCTTCATCTCGGAATTCTATTTTGGAGATTGCTTGTTTTTTTCCAGTAACTCGGCCTGTTGTTCCAGAGCTTTGTTTTGATTTTTGTATAGCCCCATTTAATTAGTTCCATGTTAAAGAGCTTTGATGTCTGTTTGCCGTTTAGAAACTTTCGGTCGATGTTATAGCAGAAGAAATGGCCGATTGCTTTTGTGCCGAAAGCGTTGGCAATCAGAAGGGCTTTTGGTTTCAGCTGGAAAAGGACATTTCTCAAATACTGAACCGGTGATGGGATGTGCTCAAAGTATTCAGAGGCAAAAACAATATCAACAGGCGCAGTGATTTCGTCTATACTTGAAACCATATCAAACCCATATTTCTGGCCCATCTCCCTTGCTAGTGTCATTTGCAGGGTATCCTCAAGATTGGTCCCGATAATTGTGGCAGCTGGAAATTGTTGCGTGAATGCTGCTGCCGTAAAGCCGAAGCCGCAGCCGAGGTCGACTACTTTTTCAATCTTTCCAATATCGTTAAGAATACCGTTAGGCGGCATTGATTTTATTGAAAAAACCGATCGCAGATACAAGCGCGAGTAAACCATCCAGCAAGCCCATAGCTCTGCGATATAGTAATCAGTTGCATATACAGACCAGTCTGGCTTACCGGCCTTGAGTGAATCATACCAGCGCTTCTCAAGTTTTTGACCGAGCTGCATTTTCTTTCGGGCGTCAGAGTCTCCCTTGAGATACTCTACAGTTGTGGTTGCGCTTTCCCGAATTAGTTCAATGTCGATTTTTTCATTTACTGAATGGCATTGTTTAAGAAAATCATTCAGTTGTTCATTTGGTTTCTCTGTTAGGATCGGGCAGCTATGCTCTGTCATTTCTCAAACTTAACAGACTTCATATCGTCTTTCGGTTTTGCCGGATACCAGACTCTTGTTAGATCCTTTTTCGGTATGTCTAGGATTTCAAAAAACTTGTTCATGTCTGTTTCGTTCAAGAAGTTGACCGTTATTTTTATCTGTTCAGATTCCTCGTCGTAATCAGGCATCCCGACCCATTCGGCCGCTGCGTTAAAGTCCTCAATCTCCGACTGCGGTCTAGTTACCATTACGAGATTGGCGAGCATCTTCTCGTCGTAGCCCGTGCCAAGTAACCCGTCCTCTGCCGAGTCTTTTACATCCTTTAGAATTTCCGATAACAATCTGTCGTCGATTTCGCCAAGGTGGGCAATTTCATTATCGCCGGTCAGAACCTTCTTTGCCTGTGGCGAGTCCGGTTCCACTTCAAGCCTGACAACGGGAACGGTTTTAAGGTCCATTTTTTTACTGGCCTTCACAACCCCGTGACCGGCCAAGATGGTGTTGTCATTCGCAACGACCACGTTTCGATAGTAGCCGTTAGACTTTATCGAGTTCATTATGTGCTCAAGCTGGTCGTCTGGATGCTCCCGATAATTCTGCGGGTGCGGCTTGAGGTCTGCTATTGGAATATGCTCGATCTGAATATCAGCACTCATAAATTGGCGATCAGATGGTCCCTTTCGGCAAAGGCATCCTCTTGAAAGGTTCGCGTCGAGAATTTCAGGTTGCCTGTCGGTGAGGGGGTATAGGTTCCCTTGCCCTCAAGGACGGCGACTTTTTCTTCGAGCAGGTTTATTCGCCCGATTAGCGATTGGATTAATTTTCCATCTTCGCTCGTAGTCTTGGATTGCTGCCTCGTGACAGACACGCTTGAAAGGCTTCCGAATGTTTCGCTTTGTTCCATGGCGTATGGCTTCCGGTTCTACTTTTAGGCCTGAACCCTCAACGAATGAGTCCATATCCCGATTGAAAAACGACTGCAACGAGTGGATGTCTCGGGGCTGCATCCTGTCGGGTAGATTCTTTTTCGGGCAAACGAGCCTGAAATTCTCGTTGATCACTCCCGCTGCAAAGGCCATCCGAGCATCCATTACTGCCTGCTCGATTACGGCTGTCACCAGCATCATGTCCGAGTCGTCCCGATCCACTAACCGTCAGCATTCTGCATATCCCTGTTGAGATCCTTAATCATCGCTCGTAACTCCTTGGCCCGTTTCCTATCCCTCGGTGAATCGTATTCAAAGCCCATTGCAAACTCGCTTCCACGATCCTTAATTTCCTTCAGTTCTGATAGGCACGCATCTTTTTTCCCCTTCAGCACCCACATGGAAAGTTTTTTCGGTTTTGGCAATGCAAGGGGTTGTTCACATTTTTTAAACGAATGTCCCACACTAGTATTAGTATTAGTATTAGTATTAGTACTAGTACTAGTATTAGCTATAGGTGGGACACTAGGGGGACACGGGTTGAGTAATGTCCCCCTAGATGTCCCCCTAGATGTCCCCCTAGAATCGGGGGCAATGTCCCCCTTAATGTCCCCCTTAAATACCGCACCAATTATCTTGTATTTACTGGGTAGTTTTAGGCGGCGCTCAACCTCTATGGCCCCGATTGATTCAAGCTTCTTAACGGCCCTCTGGACGGTCTTTGTGCTGGTCGATATTAGCCCAGCGAGTTCATCGCGGGAGATCGCCACAGGCTCGTATTGGTTCAATCGGGCTCTGTAGAGAATTATCAACCAGAGGTAGGCTTCAGAGGGCGCCAGTTGCTCTGTCGAGATTTGGAGGATTCGGTCAAATACGTCTCCGAATTTCATACGTTTATCAGTTTAAACTGTTATACGTCTTGACAAGGAAACGCTTCTTTGGGCATTGTCTCTGTCAGGTAGTTTCTTATTTTGGGGCTCGGCTGTCACAAGGCCGGCCCCTCTTTTTTTGGGGCTTTTCATTTTCTTTATTCCAAGATTTTCCAATTGGAATTCAGCTGGAAATGATTGGAAGCGTTCCGATCAGACATTGATCCCAAGCTCTCGTGCCAGCTTGATCCTGTGCTTTTGAAGATCAGGCATTTCCGCGCACATACGTCTTACCTCCTTCATTACATACGTCAGAGAGCAAACGTGCCGGTTGAAATATGGACAAATATTCCGGTAGGAATGGCCAGCCTCATAGCAGAGGTTAATAGCCAAGTGCCTCGGCCAGATAATGTGATCGTGTCTGCTTTGGCCTATGAGCTCTTGAAGCTCGATATTGTATTCGTGGGCAACACGCTCTGCGATTATAGCAATCGGCGTGGCAATATTTATTTTCCCCTTCATTCTCCATACTCCTTTAAAATCCCATATTCAAGAATCAGCAAAGCGTCTGCATTCCATAGAGTCACCCGTAATGTAGGGAATAAATCTTTCGCAATAGACTGAAGATGCTTTTTCCATTGTGAATCACTCCTACCGTCCCGCTTTCCTGCCTCTACAGCCTTTTGCCACGCTTGGGGTCTAACTTTATTAGGACGAATACCAAAAGCCGTTAGAACGCCTAACAGCTCGCCATACGACTTGCCTAGAACAAAGCCCGAAGAGCTTGGTATATTGCGGCCAACGAACTTGGGAACATCCTCGATGTATGCAATCGGTTCGGCATTTTCGAAATAATATTTCAGACCGCTTATCCAGTTCGATAACTCCTCAAGCTCTCCGTCGAGCTTCCGCACATAAATGCTCCTACCAACCTTTGCTGCAATCCCGCCGCCTTTGCCGGGGTCAATTCCTATTATCATTCTCATACTTTCCTCCTTAAAAAAAATTGGGAGAAGGGAAGGGCAACCATGACGAAACCTCCCCCTCTCCCTTTGCCTATTTTACCTTTACCGGAGAATCAGCGTCTATGACTGCTCCCCGATAAATTTCCAAGCCTGAAACTTTCGTTCCGACTCCCGCATCAATTACACGTTTCCAGCGTTTGTAATTGCGATTTTTTTCCACGGCATACGAGTAGAAAACTCGATCATCCGAATCCTCGAAATAGAGTTTGGAATATGTCTTGCCGTCCTTGCCTACAAACGGCCCAAGTAGCTTTACAAATTCCCCGTTCATACTCCCCCCACGACTCGGTTGTAGATTGATCGAACCAATGACACATCGTTTTTTAAATAGCGATATGCCTCCTTTAAGTCATTCCGTAAAAGACCGGCGAAATCCTTTCCGCTTCTGTCCTTTCCTTCTAACCCGCAATGAATTGCAAGGTTCGATAAACTTATACGGTCTTGAAAGTTTCCAAGCCTCCAGAAGTCCATCAGGTCAAGAAACCTTGGGCCCATTCTTCTGCCGCTGCTTTGGGCAAAATTAAACACGCCGTTAATGTCTTTTGGAACACGAACGCCGAGCGCATAGGAACGTCTTACAAGAAACGGAATGTCAAAATTGATGATATTAAAGCCGCACAGATTGTGACTCGGTTCGGCTCGATAGAGTTCCCAGAAATCATCAATGATTTGCCTTTCCTTCGATGCTTCACCGTTAAAATGCTCGCAGATAATATCTGATTCATCTTTAACGTGTCCGATTGCAATGACCCTTCCGCTGTAAGGATCTAGTGCCGCTTTTTCAGCCCAAGCAGTTTTCTTTGCCTGAATGTCTGCCTCGATTTTTGCAGGATCTTTGATATTAGACCGAGCTTCAAAATGAGGTTGCCTCAACAACAGTTCCTCTGCTGTTAGGCTTTCGGTTTCGATGTCGAAAAATATCATCTATAATACCTCCGATGCCGATCCGTAGTCTTCATCTGTCCCAAACCCCGCGCTTGAGAGTGCATCAGCATCAGCCTCCGCGTCGCTTCGGAACTGATCCTCCTTTTCACAACAATCTGAATCCTCTTGGCCTTGGTCAAAGAGTTCCTGAATCGTGCATTCTTCATTTGTTTCTATATTCCTTAATTTAGTTTTTTTCCCGCACGGCTCACAAAACTCGATCCACAATTCACCGTCATTTAGGACAAGGTGATTCGTGCCATTAGCTGGCCGTATCGTTTCGCATATTGCACAGGTAGCTGGCATTTAATCCTCCTTAAAACGGAACGTCATCGTCCTGTTCTTTTTTAGCCTCCACTTCAACGACTGTAGTAGTCGCATTGTCGATTGCATCCTTCGCGTCCTGAAAAGCTCCAGAAGCATCAGCATGATTGCCTTCGACCTTGATCCGATATTCCTCAAGTGCCTTTTGCAAATTAACGTCATCCTCTGTTGCCTCGTAATCTGGATTCGGCTTCCAGTTCTCGACATACCAACCAAGTTGCCTCGGTGTCATATCGCCAAGCCGTGTTCCTTTATTTTTGCCAAAGTGCATAACCACATCGGCCCATTCGCCTTCAGGCTTTTCGATAGCTTCAACAGGCTTTGGCATTGATGCCGGTCTCACCTGCTTTTTTTTCTCTTTTTTCTCGTTTTCAAAACCTCCGATTGGAACCTCCTCGGCTGGAGTCGTCTTTAGATTCTTGTCTATCAACGTGACGCAATGAGCAAAGGCACTACGACAAGCTCGGCTAATAGCTCGTGTCTGTGCCATTGCTTGTCGGGCGTATGCAGGTCGATTAGCCCATTGAACTTCATCGTCACCGACAAAGCCCCAAGCAGTTGACAGGATCTCTCCTGATTGCATGTTTCTTACATAACCTTCAGCCTTATAGCCTGACTCATCGCCTTCGACTTTTATCGGCTCGTTTGATCCGGCTATACAGCCGTGCGCTGTGGCAATGGATTGCCAACCTTCAACCTGAACATATTGTTTGCCTTGTATGTTCACGGACGTTTTTTTCACTAGATCGCGGCAAACGTCTGCAACGTGACTCTCCTGTTGCATTGCAAGTGCCGCTTGGTTTTGTGTTACTATTTCGTTACTCATTTTCTTTTCTCCATTAAGCAGGTATTAAACACCTAAACTTAAATTTTTTTTTGGGGGATAGTGCTGTCCTTTAAAAACTCATCTAGGGCATCTTGCCGAATCCTGATGACACGACTATTTATCTGTATGTATGGAAAACGGTTTTGCCGTATCCATTTACGAACAGTCCAATGTGATTGGTTTAGATATTCAGCTGCCTCCGTTATAGTTAGCAGCTCCGACTTTTGTGTGGCTTCGCTCATAATTATGTAATGACTCTTATCGTTCCTTTACTTGATTTGTTAACGGCTAGTCTGCCGGTCATAACCTCGTAAATCCTTGAGGCAGTTTCATCGCTTGTCGCCTTGATGTTGGCCTCGATGAATCCTCGAATTTCCTTCATTGTTAACTGCTTAAGTTTTTTATTCTTCATAGGTGTTTAATACCTGATCTCAAAAAAATATTTCAACTTTCCTCCTGTGGTATTCGCACGACGTTTCTCCTTTGTCTCCTACAATGATCGAGTGGCTTATAAGGCGAGCAGTCCTAAAGACTTCACGCCAAAGACGCTTGTCTGGTTGCTTGCATTTTACGATCACGCTTGAAGCGGTAGAAACAGCTCTAGGATTCATTATTCTTTTAGCCATTTCACAATATCTTTTATTTCCTTGTCGATGAACCGCTTTCCCGTTTTTTTACCCTCTTCTTTGGCTATGCGGATTGATCGCTTCAACTCGTCAGCGACTAATCGGTAAATGTCCCAAACGCTAAAACGGCCATAATCGTTTGCCGGTTGACCATAATCCTCATCCTCAACCATTCTTAAAACGTGCCATCTGAGTTTTCGCAGTCCCTCCGTAGTATTCAAACTTTTAGGTATTCTCATTGTTGTTGCCAATTTTTAAGGGTAATATTGATATGCGCTTTTTTTGTGTCTAGATCTCCGATTCCATCTTTTTGTTACTTCTTCAACAGATAAACTCAGTTTTCTAGTATCTGCCCTCATTTTAAGGCCGCACGGCTCACATTCCAGTTGTCCAACTTTATGAACCCCATAGGGGAAAACCCCGCCTGTCCATTGTCTCGTTGTTAATACTGGCATTTTACCGCAAAAAGGGCACGGTTTGAGGAGTAAGTATTCGCTTTTGATCTTCATTGGTTTATTGCTAATACCTTTTTCGATCCAAAAGATCCTCCTCATCCCACAAGCTAATTAGCTCATCATAATCAGCAACGTCTAAACCGTTCTGAAAAGCGAGCTTGGCCAAGTCCCAGTAATTCATTCCGATTGTGCAACGTAATATTTGCGCTGCGTTTCCCATCGCAATGCCGTCTCTTTTTAGGCAAGCGTATTCGAAATCCTCTTTTAGCTGTTTGATATTTTTCATTCTCGTTGCAGGTGGTTAACACCTCGGTCAAAAAAAAACTAATTCAGACGGTTCTCGTCTGCTTCAGATTGAATTTGCTCTTTAGCATCATCGAGTGTCTTGCTCAGCATGTTTCGTAAAGTTCGTTCAGCCTCGATAGGGCCAAGAGCCTCCATGCATGTATGAGCCGCAATCTTTAAAATGCAATAGAATGCATCCTGATGGCTTAAATCAATTTCCTTCGCCATTAAGCCAAAGGCAACATACATATTGTCGAACTTTTCTTTGCTGATTCTTTCTTCAAGACTAGCGATATTTATTCTTTGTTCAGGAGTAGTCATGCCGATTTTAGTTAGTCTGTAATTGACTTTTCACATTCGTAAACGCATTGCTTAAATCATACAGTTCACCGGTTTTATTTGAGTCGGTTTCGTTCAAAAATCTAAACTCTTCGGAGGTGATTATCTCACTTAAGGTTACGTTAACTATTTTTTTCACATGCGCATTGTCTAGTTGCTTTTTTTTCAAAATAGCAAGTTGCCCTTCAAGCCGCGCTACTTTTAGCCGTTCATTGATAAGCTCCTCATGCTCGGCAGAACCGCTTAACGTCCCCTTTGGCACTACCCCCAAAAATGACGCAACAGGATACCCCAAATTCCAATGAAAGACGCTTGTGAAAAAAAACATTAGCAACATTCCAACCCAAAAAGTTTTAGTGGTGCAAGTATCCATTACACGCCGATTAGTTTCATCTCCTTGTCTGTAGTGTTCAGTCTTTTGCTGATCCTCAAACGCCTTTAGTTCTTTTGATTTTTCGTTTCTCATTTTTTACTTTTTCCGTTCTCTTTATTCATCATGTGCTTTGTGTTTGCCTCCTGATTTTTCGATCAGAATTTGCGTTAGCTCTTTAAGCAATTCAGACAAGGAAATTCCCCTGCGATTTGCCTCCTCTTTTAGTTTATCAATATTGGTTTCCCATTCGTAATAGCCAACCAACTTTTTTCCCTTTTTACGTTGACCGGGCATTACCTTGATTTCGATTTTGTCATGGTTTTAAACAGGCTCAAACTAACCATAAGAGACTAGTATGAACGCAGACCTTTTAGGTGTTTAAAACCCGTGAGTAAATACTAATAATAGGGAATTTAGAAAAAAAACTAGTGCTAAAAATAGTTAAAAAGCATCCTAAATACGGTAAATGCTATGTATTTTTAAAAAAAAAGACTAGCCTAGATAATCTACCATTTTAATAGTTCCGTGAAGGCAAAAAAGCGTTTTTATTAAGCAAAATAAAGGAAATACAGCATATTTCGCTGAAAAACAGACTCTGTTTGGAAGATTAGTTGTTGGATTATTTTCTACTTTTTAGCATTTTTTAGTAGCTATGAAGTGCTAAAAGTGTATAAATCATCATCAGGTGTTGAACACCTACAACTGAAAAAACTAATATGAAAAAACAAACCATTCAAAAGAAAATTAAACACCTTTTGTATTGTTCAAAGTTGAACTATTCAAAAGCCTTTAAGGAAATTGTTCTATTCTTGTGTTGGCTGGAAGAATCAGATCTGCTGGGCGACAACTATTACCACACACTCGGAATTGAGGGGGCAGAATTTGAGCGTGAACAGGATGTGATCACAGCAGCAATGGAATGTGTTGAGGACTGCTTGACTGATTAAACATTTTTTTTACCTACGGGTGTTAACCACCCAAAAAAACTAAAATGAAAAAAAGCGAAATAATAACATACTTCATAATAGTAAAATACAACTCCGGCTCATACGGAGTTGAGAGAATGTCCGGCACGGTTTCATACCTTGGGACATTGATGATAGGGCAGTTCGATAACTACGCAGACGCCAAGGCGCTCGCTGAAAAAGCCCGCGACGAATACATCGCCAAGTGCGAAAAGTCGGGCTGCTTTAGGGAGGGCGAAAACCCGAAGGAGACAATCAAGCTATCCTACACAGTTTGGGGCAGTTCATTCTTTGACGACATCGTCGATAACGTCCCGAAGCTCGAAAAAATAAACGCAACCAACATTAACAAATAAATAACATGGAAAAAATACAGAAAACTAAAAGGAGCAGAAAATTCTACCCATACCTCGATAACGATCTTGACTTTCGCTCCTCCTTGGAGGGGCAGGTCAGGATGGCACTTCACCCCAAAAAGTTTCGTAAGTTCTTAATCGTTAAAGTCGAATCTGATTGGGATGACGAGGCTTCTTATGAACTGCAATGCTGGATTCAAAATCCAGATAATCGCCGCTGGGAGGAGGTTTGGTTTTGTGGGTGCGAGTTTCGCAAGGACGCACTTGCGGAGCGCAAGCGATTGATTGAACTCTCCAAGGTTGAAGACTTGGAGAAAGTTTTTTATTGGTAAAAAATATAAAAAATAGAGCAATGGAAAAAATACAGAAAACTAAATCAGAACAAGCAGCCCATACAATAATGGGCGATTGCCATAAGCGAGTTAAGCTCAATCTGTCGCTAGACGAACTGGAGGCAATGCTAATGAAGTCGTATGAAGCTGGCTACGAAAACGCCAAGGAGGAGTCCTTCTTCCACGGCTACTACCGATAATCTGTCAACCAAGGATAATAATAATGAACAAAGAAATATTTATTCAGGAGTTGCTGTCAAAAGGCTGGAAGCCGAAACCGCAAAGCAAGCGGTTCAGCGATTTAATAGGCAGCAAGTCAATATTCACCAAAACAGTTTTAGGCTTTAGCAGTCCATTGACTTGGCATTGTCTTGAGGATCGAGCAACCCAATACATAAGCAAACGAAGCGGCGCTGAATTTTTGGGGACATTTAAATACTCAGACGGGCTAGGCTCTTTGTTAAACGATAAAATACTAAAAGTATGAACAAGACAATATTCCATGAAGGCAAGGTTTACGCATCCATTACTGGTAAGCATTTCAAAGTTACCAACAGGACAGAAAAAGAAGTTTGGATCGTGAAAGTCTGCGAGAAGCAAGGAGATGAAATCAGCGAAGTCATGCAGCTGCCAATACGTCGAATGAAAGACGATTTGCATCCTCGCTACGGATTCGAATACACGCTCCTTCCAAAGTATTACATTACTGCAACTAACATCGTTAAATAAGAAATCAAATGAAAATAACATACGCTACAGAGGAAAAGCCGTTAATCGTCGGAGGATACCACTACGCAGCCCGTTGCTCATATCGAGTAGACGGCAAACAGAAGCGGAAATACTTCCACACCAAAAAAGATGCCAACGAACACGCCGAGAAGGTTCGCTCGCAGCAAGGCAAGTTCGGCAAGCTGGCCGATGCAATGTCGGAACGGGAGTTGTCTGACGCAGCGCGAATCATCGACATCTGTAAAAAGAATAATTGGAATCCGTTTGAGGCTCTGGATTTTTACGGTGCTCATGCACAGAAGGTTGCTTCAGGCAAACAATTCTCCGAGGTCGTCGAGTTCATCTGTAAAAAGGAGGAGGTATCAGGTAACAGCGAAAAATACATCAAGCAATTCCAGTCTACGGCTCTTGATTTCGCGCAGCACATTAACGGCAAGGTCATTGATGGCGTTTCTAAAAAGAACTGCCTGACCTACCTTGAAGCTGAACACCCGTTTCAAGGCAACATGATCAAATGGTCAAACAAGACAAAGAATTATCGCCGCAGCTTATTAGTTAAGCTGTTTGAAAAAGCCAAGCTTCACGACTTGTGCCACCACAATCCGGTTTCCGAAATTCCTAAATACAAAGAGGAAGAACGGAGCGTGGGCTACATGGACCCCAAATCAATTCAGGCCGCTTTGAATCTGGCCCGACAGATAGACCCTCAAATGGCGGTCATTTACGTCCTAGTTTTTTTCTGCGGATTAAGACTCGCAGAAGCTGCAAGGATGTCGTGGGAGTGGATCGACCTGAAAAGTGCAACGGTCAAGGTTCCAAAGGAAATCGTTAAGACAATCAAGCGTGTCGTAGACATTCCAGACAACGCACTAGAATGGCTAATCGAATTGAAAAAGGAGGTTCAGGTAGTCGAGCTCGTCGAGCGTAAAAAAGAATTGTCTGCCATGAGCCAAAGCGACCTGAAGCTATGGCGTGATTCAACCGAGCCTGAACTCGGTAAAAGACAGCGGGTGATTATTCGCAAGTGCCGCGAGTTTGAAATTCATTATCCTAAAAACGCCGTTCGCCATTCTTACGGCACGTTCCATCTCGCGCTCTACGGAGACATCGGAAAGACAGCCACGAACATGGGTAACTCACCGAACATGATCGCAAAGCATTACGACGGTGAATGCACAGACAAGACTGCGGCTGCACGATTCTTTTCAATCAAGCCTGAGTAATTTTTTTGGCTTTAGGTGTTAAACACCAACAAGTAAAATCAGAAACATGAAAACGAACTGGATCCAAAACGAAATAGAAACAAGCAATTCCTACCGAGCCTGTTTAGCCGTTTACTGGGGCTACGCAGCAACATTCTTTATTGCTTTAGTGTTGCTTGCCTTCGCATAGACAGAGCAAAGCTCCATATTAAGCTCTCAAGGCCCCTTAGCGGGCCTTTTTTCTTTTTCTGGACTCTCCACGGGTCGCCAGATCGAAACCTGCTTACCGTCGATTGTGAGGCGTTTACGCTCGATCATGCCGAGGTTGAGCTTTCGGTGTAGACGCTTGTAGACCGAATCGTGATGAACGCCTAATTCCGCAGCAATGTCCTTGGTAGTCGTCCAACCGTCAGGAACAACGTCCGAATACCGCTCTGCAAGGATCTTGACCCAGTCTGTCATGCTAAAATTCCTCGATGCCGGTCGGTAGAAGCCATTTAGAGCCTGTTTTCTCTGCTAGCCATACTCTATGGGCTTTCGAATTAAAAACGCCGTAGGCGAAGCCGTGGGACCATTGAGAGGTGGCTAGTCGATGCTGGGCGTAGGTCATTTTCTCATAGTTGCACATACAGCCTATCGAATAGCCTGTTGCTCGCCCGTAGGATTTGCCGCTGGCTCGTTCGATCCTGTGAAGGTGGCCCATGACGACGCTCGATCCGATCCCGCTGCCGTAGTGCTGGGCGTGTTCGGCAACTGCTCTTTGGTTGAAGGTGAAGCCGTGTAAAAAAAACAGATTATCGGTCAGACCATAAACTCCCTTCTCATAGTGATAGGGATAAATGCGTATTCGGTTTTTACGGCAAAACTCCTCAAGCTTGGTTACTCCATCCTGTGCCGCTGCACGAACGATGCCGTTAGAGTGTTCCTCTGAAACTCTGATCAACCTGTGATCGTGATTACCGAGCATAAGGACATCAGGTTTTGTTCGCTCAAGTATCTGATAGCCGCGCAATGTGTCCCGTTGCAGATCGTCATAGGCATCGCACTCGGTTGCCCGTATCCCTTGACGCAATGCCCGAAAGTCAAACAGGTCTCCGACATGAATTTTAACATCCGGTTTGTAGTGACCAATAAACTTCACGAGGGCGCTTAAACTATCCTCGTGAAACATGTCACCATGTGTGTCTCCGAAGGCAACAAACTTTTTCCAACCCTTCATAACAATGTTTGCCACCACCGAAATGCCAGGGGATTGGTTGACCAGACCGTGCAGAGTCCCGTGGAGATTCTTGTGATTACATTTTCCTCATCACCCGTCGGCTCAATTCCCATTGCATAAAATAATGCATGAAGTATTTCGTGCAGAAAAGTATCTGCCATTGATTCCGGTGTTTGATCCTCGAAGATACAGATGGTTTGTGTTTCATAGTCGCACCACCCCAGCGACTCACTAGCCTTGCTTACCCCCTTGTCTACAAAGTCAACTTTCCACGACAGGTTAAGAACCCGAATCCGTTTTGGTCTTGGTATTTTCGGCATCAAGTTTTTCCTCAAGCTGAAACATTATTTCCTGCATTCTCGCATCTGGAACAAACCAACCGTTGCTTGGGAATGTATAAGTTGTTTCAGCCTTCATTCGTTCAACCTTTTTGTCTGCCGGTATCACCACCACCTTTGGGCTTTGGCAGCTGACGAAGAACAGACTCAAGACGCCTGTTGACACGATCCTCATCGCCCACGGATATGGCAAGGTCGATCTCGCATAGAGCATCTTTGTAGTCGGCTTTTTCATCCTCAAGACGCTTAATCTTTTTTTTAAAAAACCAAGCCAGTATTGCCGCGACGGCAGTAATCGCAGCCTCAAACATCCTTATGCCTTTGCGGTTTTCTTTTTAGCCGGTGCAGCTACAACCTTGGCAACTTTCTTAACAGAATCGGCTACAGATTCAGCAGCCACTTCAGACTTCTTGACCCCGTGCCTCAAGAAGATTGCCAAGACTGCGGGAATTGCTATTTGGGCCATCTCAGCAGCGGTTATTTCTTCAAGAAAGAAACTCGACACGGCGCCGAGAATTGCCGCGCAGCTTGCCCATAGAGTCTTTGACTTAAGCATGATTATTTCTCCTTTTCCTGTGTGCTCTTTTCTATGGCCCCAACCTTAAGTTTAACCACCTTCTCACCAGACTTAAGGGTTAAGCTAGGGAAGGGGATGTCAACAGCGAGATATGGAATCTTTAGGTTTACGCCGTCAGAGGAAAGGCCGGCATCAGGCAGCACTCCAGCCTTCGCTCCAATACAGATTGAAGGGATTGGCCAAGTAATCTTCTGCCCGAACAATGTAACATTCGGCTTGGGTTTCCACCCAGCGCCAAAGAGTCCGTCTGCTTTAATGTTAACTGTAAAAAACAGCAACGCCGCGAGTAGTAGGTATCCTTTGTTTGCTTTCATTTTGAGAGTAGTTGTTTGCATTTAGTGATGATGTAAAAAAGAGATGCCAAGGAGATTAAAATTTTCAGAACCAAATCAATATTCACGAGCCAGTTTCCGATTCCGGTAACAGATGCTATGGCCACTTTTAAATCGTCCAACCAATTCACCGGCTGCTCCTCTCCAGCGGCATCAGCTTCGGATAGCTGACCGGCATGATTGGCATTGTGTTAGTGATTAAACCGATTGTGCCTTCTGTAAATTCATTCGGCTCATAAAATTCCATTTCGAGCCCTCCCATATCCAAGTCGAATGACCTGATTCTTGACATCTGGCAGCCTGTTCCGATCCATATAGCAAATAAACAAATAAGAGAGACAAAAACAACTTGGCCTAATCGTCTTGTTTCGGTTTCGGCAATCCTTTTGGTTTTATTCCCATACATTTATACAGAGATCCAACCTCGACACGAAGCATTGCCACTTCTTTTTCCAAGCGCCTAGTTTCCTTGTCGTGTCCATTTAATCGGTCAATGAGTTTTACAATTATTTCATAGAGGCTCTTAACCTCGGCAGACAGATCGCGGAGAACATAAAAAACAATCTTGTAACCAAATATTCCAGCGGCTGCGGCTGCAACTACTGGAAACCCTAGCGTCTGAATCAGATTGGCAGTATCCGCTCCCACTCATCACTCACCATCAGCGGGTGTCTCTGGCTCGGCTGGCACGACGGTATCGTCTTTTTCCAACCCAAGTTGCGCTAGAGCTAGTCCAGCAATATAGTCGGCATCGCTCGCAGCCGCATCAGGAGTCCAGTTTTTCCACGCATCACCGTCAACCCGAAGCAGTGTGGATACGAGCGGTGTGCTACCCCAAAC
>CETC01027138.1_pt1 | contig 15973 bp, 3 predicted proteins | sample 326911 | NCBI WGS metagenome assembly CETC01 (sample SAMEA2622694, study PRJEB7988) | marine metagenome | isolation source: saline water (ENVO:00002010), including | reverse complement strand
TATCAAGGAATTGGTACTTATGACTTCTCATATGGTTCTATGAGAGCACAAAGTACTGGTATTGTTTCTAGTTCTACTCCAAGTGCTGTTGGTATTGCTAGTTACCATAATGACTATGATGCTGCTTATTGTGTTGTCCAGATTGCAAATGTATTGGATGGTAACTATGAGATAGCAGAAGTCATTGTTGTAGATGATTATGCTGATGATTCTCAGGTAATGTTAACTGAATATGGTAATGTTAAAGTTGGTACTACAAATGCTGGAATGGGTACTATTAGTGGTCGAAGGGCTGCTGATGATAATACTGAAATTACCTTTGTTCCTCATGCTGGAATAGGAGTATCAATTACAACCTTCATGACTCCATTGAGACCTGAAATTAATGGTACATTACTACCTGCAGGTGCTACGAGAGCAGTTGGAGGAGAAACTAAGAAAGATTTAGGTAATGCTCAGATAGGAAATGATATTAATATCTACGAAGGTACTGAGGCAATGATTAAGAGGCAGTTTGCCTTGAAACATAATACTGATCCAATTTTCAGAAGGAATTTTGATGGATCTAGTACAAGTGTTGTTGATCTTACTAATAACACAATTTTAATTCCAAATCATTTCTGGGTAACTGGTGAGGAAATTGTATACTCTGTTAAGACAGCAACTGGAGTTGGTACTACAGGAGATACTATTGGTATTTCTAAAACAGAATTCTCTGGTGTAGGTACAGTTACATACATTCCTGGTCAGTCAGTATATGTTATTAAGAAAGGTGAGAATAAGATTCAACTTGCTAGATCTGCAGAGGATGCACTGAAAGAAATTGCTGTTCCTCTTGATCTAACAGCAGTTGGTGTGGGTACTTCACATAGCATTACATCTAAGAATCAGAATACCAAGGTAATGGTTGGTATTGATAATATGATTCAATCTCCTATTGGTGATACAACTGTTTCAACTACTTTAGATAGAGATGCTGCTTTAGGTACAGATGTAATTTACTTTACGGGAATTACGTCTATCTTTGGTGCTGATTATGTAAGAGTGGGTACAGCCACTACGTATGAAGTAATGAAGATACTCTCTGTGGGTATTGGATCTACTAATGCAATTAAAGTACAACGAGGTTGGTTAGGGTCTACGATTGTTGGACATTCCACAGGAGATACTGTTACTAAGATTAGAGGAAATTATGATATTAAGGATAATTATATTAACTTTATGGAGGCACCTCCAGGAAAGAATCCTGTTGGAAGTGTAACCAATCCTCCAGATGATAGAGATTGGACAGGTATTACTACGTCTTCTAGTTTCCACGGAAGATCCTTTATGAGGTCTGGTGTAGAAAATGGAACTAGTGAAACATATACATTGAATTATCAATATGATGATCTTTCTAACCAGTTTACTGGACAGGATAAAGACTTTAATTTAACTGTTGATGGTTCAAATGTTACTGGTATTGCTACTAATAATGCTATTGTTTTAATTAATTCTATATTCCAAGGGCCTGGTAATTCCGTTGATTATACAATGGCCCAATCTGGTGGAGTATCAGAGATAGCATTTACTGGTGGAATTGCTACAAATGCATATGATCCTAATACTGCAACTATTCCTGTTGGTGGTTTGATCGTTTCGATTGGATCAAGTAAGGGATTTGGTTATCAACCTATTGTTGCTGCTGGTGGTACTGTAACAGTATCTGTTGCTGGTACTATTGCATCCATAGGTATTGGAACATCTGGTTCTGGTTATAGGGCAGGTATTCAAACTGTTACTGTTGGTATTCAGACAGAAAGTATGGGTTCTGCAGGTATTACTAGTGTTGGTGTTGCTGCTGTATCTAATGGTCAGGTAACTGGAGTTACTATTACTAATCCACAATGTTTCTATAAACCTAGAGATATTCAGATGGTTGCATATGGTAATACTACAGGTTTAACTACTGTTACTACTGCTACTGCTCATGGATTGAGTAGAGGATCTGATATTATACTTTCTGGTATTGCATTTACTTGTGGTTATTCTACTGCTGTAGGAATTGCTACTGCAGATTATGATAGTAGTTCTGGTATTATGACAGTTACTACTCTATATGATCATGGATTATCTGCTACAGGAACTCAAAAGAGTACAGTTGTATTAACTGGTCTTGCAATGACCTGCGGATTGGGAGCCACAGTCAACCACATCTACCCTAGAAACAGAGATAGGGTATATGACACCGCAGTAGGTATTAAGAGTGATGGAACGCCATATACGGTAACAAATGCACTTTATAGTCCTATTACTGGTTTAACGACTGTTACAGTTGCTGGTCATGGATTCTCTAATTTAGACTATGTTAGATTCCTTGATGGGTCATTAACATTTACATGTGCTAAAGATAATCATACCACTAATCATTCTTATCCAAGATCAACAGATCCTGTTCATGGTGAGTGGTTACCAATTACAAATGTAACTAGTGATACTTTCCAAGTTAATGTCTTAGGTATAGGAACCACAGGAACTGCCTCTGCTGCTCCATCTACTAATACTAGTGCTCACACCTTCGTCAGTGCCACTACAGGTGGTCTAATCCATAACGATGGTACAATCACTCTAAACGTAACTACATCTGCTGAGAAGGATCAATACGCTCATACATTTGTAGGGGCTGCAGCAAGTACAGTTATTGTAGGAGGGGAATATTCACACGCATTTAGATGGGCAACTAAGGATGGTGTAACGTCTTCAGGTAATACATCATTTACCGCAACAGATGCTACTTATAATGCTGTTACTGGAGATGTAGTTTTAACAATATATTCTCATGGATTAAATGCACCAAGTACCAGTACAGCAACAACAGCAACTTATGATCCAGTAGTTGGTATTGTTACCCTAACTGTTGCTGATCATGGATTCACAAATGGTGATTTTGTTAAGTTGGCTGATGATTCACTGACATTTAGTTGTGTAACTGGATCTGCTACTAAAACTTATCCAAGATCTACTGACCCAATTAGTGGTAAGTGGATTGCAATTTCTGGTGTAACTACTGATACCTTTGCTATTCAAGTTTTAGATAATGTACCTTCTACTAATACTGGAATTCATACATTCATATCTGCTACTTCTAATGGAATAAGTCATGCAAGAGACCTAGTAGGAATTGGTACAAGTTCATTAGCATTTGCTTGTGAAATGGATCAATATGGTACTGACCATGCATATCCTCGTGCAAGTGATCCTATAGCAGGAATTAACACAGTAATTACTGCAGCATCTACTAATACAATTACTATTAATGTTGGTACATCTCCTGTTGGATTTAATACAGTTACTGCTGCAACATATTATCAGACAACTGGTGATATGATGTTAACTCTAATGAAGGCTCATACATTAACAACTGAAAATAGTGTTAAATTATTGAAAGAATCATTAAGATTTACTTGTTCTAAGGATAGCAATGCTACTCAACACAGATACCCAAGAGGGGGTGATCCTGGATATGATGGTATGCAGGTGGCTGGTGTAAGTAGTGCTAAGAATTTCTCGATATATGTAGGAACTTCTACTGTACCTACAAATTATGTTTCTGGAGGAACTGTACAAGCATGTATCTATGCACCTAGAAATACTGATTTAGATGAACCAGGTGTAACAGTTAATAAGGTTCTTGATGATAATACATTTGAGGTTCAAGTAGGTCTATCCAGTAGACATCACATTTATAATAGGGGTGGTAAAATTAATCAACAAATGAAGGTGGTATTTGATTCACCTATTGGATATAGTGATATTCCTCTTGTATACAGTGCTGATTCTCCAGGATCAGGTGGAGCACAAGCAACTGCTGATATTGTAGTTGGTCAAGGATCTACTGTTATTGACTTTACGTTGACAAATACTGGATATGGATATGGTGCTAATCATATAATCACACCACAAATAACAGGTGCTCTTGGTATTCCTACCTTTACTAATTTTGTTCCTTCTACTGAGTTCCAGATGACAGTAGAGGAAATTCATAATGATCAGTGGAATGCATGGTCTGTTGGACAACTTCAGGTTCTTGATGATTTCTCAAGTCTCTTTAATAATAAGAGAAAGACCTTCCCAATTGAATTGGCTGGTACTCCAGTATCGATTCAAGCAAGACCTGGATCTACGGTAACGATTCAAGATTGTCTCCTTATCTTTATTAATGATATATTACAAATTCCTGGAGAGTCTTATGAATTTACTGGTGGTAGTAACATAAGTTTCACTGAAGCACCTAAGGCAGATGATACTATAAAGTTCATCTTCTATAGAGGAACGGGTGGTGCTGATGTTGTTGATAAGGATATTATTGAAACTGTTAAAGTTGGTGATGATTTAACTCTTGGATGGGATGCTGATCTAACAGCAATTAATAAACCACAAGAAAGTTGGTTACAGGAAGGTGATCGTACAGTTGATAAGATTAATTCTGCTAATTCATGTGATACTAATCCATATGATGGGCCAGGTGTATATGAAGAAACTACAGTTCATAGACCTATAGATTGGGTTAGACAGGTTGAAGATAAGTTTATTGGTGGTAAGAAGGTTGGTAAGGATCGTGTGATGTATAAAGCAAGTCTCTTCCCTAGAGCATATCTAACTCAAAATGTTGGTGTAGGTACAACTGTCATTTATGTTGATAGTGTTAGACCATTCTTTAACGCTGCAAATGAAAATAAAGTTTCTACAGATTTCCAAAAGGATGTTGAACTCTTTAACAATAAGGAAGTAGTTTCTGCTGCTGCAACTGCAATAGTTTCTGCTGCAGGAACAATTCAATCTATTTCTATATCAGGTACAGGTAACACTGCTGGTAGAGGATATTCGAGTGCTCCAGATGTAACTATTCAAAATCCTGTTGGTGTGGGAACAACTGCTCGTGCAGAAGCATCTGCTACTATTTCTGGAGGTGCAATATCTGCTATAACTGTTGGTATTAGATCTGGAATTGGATATACAGGAACTAACCCACCTTTGGTTCTAGTTGGACCTCCTGTAGATTATCGTGAAAGTAATTCTGTTGATTCTTATGCAGGAGATGAGGGTCTTATTACTGGTATTGGAACAACAACAATTGCTGGTGTTGCTTCTACTGCTATTGTCTTTGATATGGTTATACCATCAGATTCTTGGTTAAGAGATTCTGATATTACTCAACCTGCTGTAGCAACAGTATGTGGGTTATCAACTGGTGATTACTTCTTAGTTTACAACTCTAATACTGGACCTTCTTATGGTGTAACATCATTACAATCTGACAATAGTATTTGTGGTGTGGGAACAACTGCTATAGATAATATCTATAGAGTGGCTCATCATTATTCTTACACGGGTGATGCAATAGGATTTGGTAATACAACTATGGTACAAGTAGTTGCAAGTGTAAGTAGTATAGATGGAGTAACTGCTGTTGGATCCAGTAGTTTCTATGGAGAGTATAGTTGGGGTAGAGTAATTCTTTCATCCAGAGCAAAATCTCAATCATTTACCGTTAATACTACATCAGGTATTAGTGGAATTGAAACGGGTCCAGTTCTTCAGAGAGTCAAACCTTTGAGGATTGAGAATTATGACACATAAATAAGTAAAAAAACTATAGGTACAATGGCTGCCATTATAACTGATCAGATAAGAATATTGAATGCGAAGAATTTCGTTGCTGGTGTTTCTACATCAGACAATTCTTATTACACTTTTGTGGGACTTCCTAATCCTACAAGTATTCAGTCTGATTGGGATGATAGTCCCCCTGCACCTACTGATAATTTTGAGAAAGAGAATGAGTATTGGGACACAATGATCGCTCTCAAGAAGATAACTGATCAGGATGTAAAGCAAGTTGTAAGAAAGAATAATTGGGCATCTGGTACAACATATGATTATTATAGGTCAGATTATAGTATTACAAATACTCCTAAACATGCACAAGGAACTTCGTTATATTCAGCCAATTATTTTATAGTTAATAGTGATTATAGGGTTTATGTTTGTTTAGAAAATGGTACAAACCCAGAGAATTTAGAAGGAAGACCTTCATTGGATGAACCAACATTTACAGATTTAGAACCTAAAGCAGCAGGAACAAGTGGTGATGGTTATATATGGAAGTATCTTTATACTATTAAACCAGCAGAATTAATTAAGTTTGATTCTACGGAGTATATGCCTGTTCCTAAGGATTGGTCTACTAGTTCTGAGAATGCATCTGTTAGAGATAATGCTGTTGATGGTGGTCTTAAAGTAGTTGTTATTCAAAATAGGGGTGTTGGTTTAGGTACTGCTAATAGAACATATACTAGAGTTCCTATTAAAGGTGATGGTTCTGGAGCAGAGTGTACTGTTGTTGTTAATGCTGATCAAAAGATTGGTAGCGTAACCATCTCAAATGAGGGATCTAACTACACTTACGGTACTGTTGATTTGGTTGCTGGAGGACTTCCTTCTCCAGATTCTTGGCCACAACTTGATGTAATTATTCCACCTCAAGGTGGTCATGGTTCCAATATCTATAGAGAGTTAGGAGCAACTAATGTTCTTTTATATTCTAGAATTGAGAACGATACAGAAAATCCTGATTTTATAACAGGAAATCAAATTGCTAGAATTGGGGTTGTATGTAATCCTAAAGCATATGGATCTACTTCAAATCTCACTCTTGATAAAGCAAGTGCTACCTATGCTTTACGTTTAACTGGTGCTGGTTATAGTTCTGCCACTTTTACTGGTGATTCTGAAATTACTCAAACTACTGGTTCTGGTGTAACTGCTATTGGTAAAGTTATTAATTATGATCAAGTTACTGGTGTATTAAAGTATTGGCAAGATAGGACAACTGCAGGATTTAACACTGTAGGTGCTGCTGTAACTAATCCTACATATGGATTTAAAACAAATCGATTTACTGCTGATATTGAATCTGGGGGTAGTTTCACAATCGTAGGTGGTAGTTCTAATTTATCCATTAGTACTAATTTTAGTGGTCTCTCAACCTCAATAAATAATAAGACATATTACCTTGGTCAATCATTCACTGACGGTGTATCTAATCCAGAAGTTAAAAAATATTCTGGCAATATGATTTATGTTGATAATAGACCAGCGATTACCCGTTCTTCTAACCAAAAAGAAGATATCAAAGTCATATTGCAGTTCTGATAAGAAATGACTCAACAAACAAATTTAAACGTATCACCATATTTTGACGACTTTAATCCGTCTAATGATTATTATCGTGTACTGTTTAAACCTGGATACCCAGTTCAGGCAAGGGAATTAACAGGTCTGCAATCTATATTACAGAACCAAATTGCAAAATTTGGTCAACATATGTTTAAGGAAGGTGCGAAGGTAATTCCTGGAAATACATTTTATAATAGAAATTATGCAGCAGTACAAATTAATACAACTCATTTAGGAGTTCCCGTAGAAGCATATATTGATCAATTAGTAGATACTAAAATAGTTGGATTGACTTCAGGTGTATCAGCAGTTATTGATAAAGTTTTAAAAGCTGAAGATTCTATAAAAGATAATTTAACTTTATATGTTAAGTATCATTCTGCAGATATTGCAACTAATGAGGTTGCTACATTTGGTGATGGTGAACTTTTAGCAGCTTCTACTGATATTACTTCTGGTCCATTAAATAGTGCGTTTATTCCTTCAGGAGAATCTTTTGCATCAACTATTTCAAATAACGCAACATCCTATGGAACTTCTTATCAAATATCCGAAGGGGTATATTTTATAAGAGGTAGTTTTGTAAATGTTCCTGCGGATAAACTTATTGTTAGTCAATATACAAATGTCCCCACTGGAAGGATTGGTCTTAAAGTTACTGAAGAGACTATCAATTCTGATGAGGATCCAAATTTAACTGATAATTCAAAAGGATTTAATAATTATGCTGCTCCAGGTGCAGATAGATTAAAGATTACTTGCACCCTAATGTTTAAGGAAGAGGGTGATTTTAATGATGATAATTTTGTTCAATTAGCAGAAGTTAGAGAAGGTGGATTGATATCAGATACAGCAACTACTCAATATAATATACTTGCTGATGAACTTGCTAGGAGGACATATGCAGAATCTGGAGATTATACTGTTAAACCATTTAAGGTTAGATTTAGAAATTCTTTAAATAATGGAATCAATAATGATGGTATATGGAATTCTGGACAATCTACTAATGATGGATCTTTAGCAAGTGATGATCTTGGAGTATATCAGGTTTCTTGTGGAAAGGCATTTGTAAAAGGATATGAAATTGAGAAAATTGCAACTACTTTTAAAGATATTGATAAACCAAGAACAACCAAAACATTAAAGAATCAAGCAATAAATTATAATACAGGAGCTACTATTACTGTTAATAGGGTTAGTGGTGCTCCTCTTATTGGTGTCGGTAATACTTATGTTTTAAGTTTAAGGGATCAAAAGGTTGGTATTGCTAGTTACACCGCACCTGGTAGTGAAATTGGTCTTGCTAGAGTTTATGATGCTGCCTTAGAATCAGGATCCTATAGTACAACAAATTCTAATGTAAACCAGTGGGATGTTTCTTTATATGATATACAAACATATACAACGGTAACTTTAAATCAGGCTATTACATTAAATCTTCCAACATATGTAAAGGGCAAGTATAGTGGTGCTACTGGTTTCCTAAGAGATGCAACCACTACTGATGCATTAACTCTTTATGAAACTTCTGGAACTTTTGTTAAAAATGAACCATTTGAATTTAATGGTATAGAAAATAGCAGAGTTGCTGTTGCTGTTACTTCTTATGGTATGGGAGATGTTAAATCTCTTTATGCAGGGCCTGGAATAGGAACAATTGGTTATGCTGTAACATTTACTGGTGATACTCTTCAGAGAGATGAGTGGAATATTGGAAATGCGGTAATTACGGAAGTTAATGGATCTACAGGATTAAGTACAGTTACTAGTAGCAATCCACAATTCCCAGGAATTTTAAAGAAAGGTAATATACTTAAATTTGGTGGATTGAATAATGCTGATTCTTCTTATGCAAGGGTTGTAAGTGTTGGTACTAATGATATTAGTATAACAGGTGTTGCTACGGTTAGTGGTGTTGCACAAGGAGAATTACCAAAACAGGGAACTGTTGGTGTTACTACATCATCTACAGGGGGTCATTTCTTAAATGCATCAGATTTAACACTTGTTACAACTGATTTCGCTAGAGAATTAGATAATACATTATATACAAGAATGCCAAAACGTATGATCTCAGATGTAGATCTTACTGATGCTACTATAAGAATTAGAAAAACTCAAGAAGTTACTATTGATGGGGCTACAGATTCATTAACTTCTGTTGTTACTGCTGGAACAAATGAAACTTTCTTACCTTATGATGAGGAAAGATATTCATTAATCAGATATAATGATGGTGTTACTGAAGTACTTAATGCTAGTAAGTTTAATTTTAATGCAGGAATGACAACACTGCAGATTGAAGGTGTAGGTAGTGATATAGGTAGTACAACTCAAAAAGCAACATTAGTAACTACTTTATCCAAATCACAAGTAAAGGCAAAGATAAAGAGAAAGAATAGAGTTAATACTCTTGTTCTTGATAAATCTAAACTTGTTGGATCTGGTATTGGTGCAACAACTTTAAATGACGGTTTAGATTATAATGCCAAATATCCTTATGGAACCAGAGTTCAAGATGCTAAGATCTCTTTAAATACTCCTGATATTGTTTATATTTTAGGTGTTTTTGAATCAACTGATACCTCAGAAGCTTCTGCTCCTAAATTAACATTATCTTCAATTGATGGTGCTACAGGTAAAACTGGAGATTTGATACTTGGAGAAGATATTATAGGTGAAGAATCTGGTACAATTGCAGTATATGCTGAAAAATTAAGTGATAGTCAGATCTCTTATACATTAAGGAATGAATCTCAATTTAAAGAAGGTGAAACTGTTAGGTTTACGGAATCAAATGTTAAAGCTATTATAACAACTATTACTGAACCAAGTATGGATATTGGTGCTAGTTTTAAGTTTAATAATGGTCAAACAGGAACTTTCTATAATTACGGATATCTTAGTAGAAAAAATAAGTCTAAAGCACCTGTTAAACAGTTGAAGGTTTATTTTACAAATGCATATTATGATAGTTCAGATGATGGTGATATTACTACGAAGAATTCTTATGATAGTTTTAACTATACTGATGAAATTCCTACAGTTCAGAATATTAGAAATACTGATATAATTGATATTAGACCAAGAGTTTCTGATTATAGTATATCAGCAACTAATAATAGATCTCCATTGGAATTTTTGGGAAGATCTTTTGATCAAAGTGGTAACTCTGCTGCGAATATCTTAGCATCTGATGAAGCAATTAATTCAAATTATTCATTCTATTTGGGTAGGATAGATAGAATCTATCTTACTAGGGAAGGAACAATTGAAGTTGTAAAAGGTACTCCTTCTGAGACCCCAGAATTACCTATTCCTTTAGATAATGGGTTAGAAATTGCTACTGCTCAACTTCCACCATATCTTTTAGCTGCTGAACAAGCAATCTTATCTTTCTTAAAGCATAAGAGATATAGGATGAAAGATATTAGAAAATTAGAGAAAAGAATTCAAAATTTAGAATATTATACTTCTTTGTCTATTTTAGAGACTTCAACTGAGAATATGTTCATTCCAGATGCTAATGGATTGAATAAATTTAAGTCTGGATTCTTTGTTGATAATTTTACTAATTGGAAAGCACAAGAAGTTAGATCTCAACTTAAAAATAGTGTAGATAGTACTAATCAAGAAGTTAGAGCAAGTCATTATACCAATGCAGTTGATTTGCAGATTGGTCCCGTAGAAGGAGATGCAAGTATTCTTGTTTATCCCCCAACACCTGAAGGAGAAGGTATTAAAAGAACTGGAGATATTATTACTTTAGATTATGAAGAAGTGGTATGGCAACAACAACCTTTTGGTACACGCAGTGAGTCTATTACACCTTTCTTGGTAAGTCTATGGAAAGGTATGATTGAATTAACTCCAGCAACAGATACTTGGGTTGATACAGTCAGACTTGAAGCTCAAACAATTCAAGTAGAAGGTGATTTTGCACATACTGTTGATGTTGCTGCAAGAGAATTTGGTGGATGGGATCCTCAAACTGGTTTAACTCCTGAAGTTTGGAATGGTTGGGAAACTGTTTGGACTGGAACGGATCAGATAAGTAGAACAGAAAATAGAACTGAATCTAGTAGTAATAGTTGGACTGAAACAAGCACTGATGGTGAACAATTTACCACTACTTCACATACATCTACCCATACACAGGTATTCCAAGATACTTATACAGATAATTATTTGACTGGTTATGATTGGAGAGATGGTAGGCAAGCACTTATTACAGAAAGATGGGATAATCATTCTATTGGTGACAGAACCATTAGTGAAGAAGTTAGTCCCTTTATGCGTTCTAGAAATATTGCTATTGATGGTAGAGGATTTAAACCAATAACTAGACTTTATTCTTTCTTTGATAGTCAGGCAGTTAGTGCTTATGTAGTTCCTAAGTTATTGGAAATTGAAATGACTACAGGTACTTTCCAAGTTGGAGAGACTGTTGTTGGAGAAGTTCAACGAACAACAACTGGTGGTGTATCTAATACTTTCTCAGTAATTCAATTTAGAGCAGCACAAACGAATCATAAAGAAGGGCCTTATAATGCTCCTACGAGAATATATGCTGCTAACCCATATACTTCTTCTGTTGGACCTACACAATTAGAAGTATATTCTGGACTTCCAGGATCAATGTCACTTGAAGGTGGTACAACTGTAGTTCCTGCATCATATTCTTCAACTTCCACATTATTGAATGTGGATACTATATCAATGGCAAACCAACCACAAGGTGATTATTATGGTTGGGTTGAAACTGGAATGGTACTAAGAGGTCAAACTTCAGGTGCTCAAGCTAAGATTGTTAATCATAGATTAGTTGCTGATTATGCATCTTCAGTATTAGGAAGTTTCTTTATTCCAGATCCAAATAATGCTATGAATCCAAAATGGACATCTGGAGTACAAACATTTACTTTAACTGATAATATTGATAATAATCAAGGTGAGGCACAAACTCTTGGTGAGCAAAATTATGAATCCTCTGGAACTATTGAAACTGTCCAAGAACAGATAATTTCTGTAAGAAATGCAAATTACAATAATATTGAACTATATGAAGATAGAGCTGCTAGACAATACGTTGGAACAGATGTTAATACTGTTCTAGTATCAGAAAGTAGTGGAACTTCAAGTGACATAGTTGCTCAGTGGTGGGAAGATGATGGTGACCCATTAGCACAATCTTTCTCTGTAGAAGAACCTACAGGAGTTTTTGTGACTAGTTGTGATGTTTATTTTGAAACAGTTTCTGATGATAATTTACCTGCTATCTTTGAAATTCGTACAATGAATGCTGGTGTTCCAACAACTAAGATTTTACCATTTTCACAAGTATTTAAAGATTCAGATGACATTACAACATCAACTGATGGTAGTGTGGCAACCAGATTTACCTTTAAAGCACCTGTTTACCTAGAAGGTGGAACAGAATATGCTGTTCTTTTGAGATCTCAATCTAATAAGTATAAGGTCTTTATTTCAAGAGTTGGAGAAAATGATCTTATAAGTGATGAATTTGTTACTCAACAACCATTTATGGGATCTCTCTTTAAATCTCAAAACGGTTCAACATGGGATCCAAGTCAATGGGAAGATCTTAAATTTAAACTTAATAGAGCGAAATTTGAGTCAACAGGAAGTTTACAGGTTTATAGTCCTATCCTTTCTGAAGGTAATAAGCAAATTCCTACATTAATGCCCGATTCTATTAATTTACAATCTAGGGAAATTAGAGTTGGTTTAGGAACAACATTGGCTGGAAATACTCAATTGCATGAAGGGGTTACAGTTTCTCAGACAGGTTCAAATGCAACTGGTAATTTAGTTGGATTTGCGGGTAGTCTTGCTCTAGCATCCATGAATGTAATTAATGCTGGATATGGATATACAGCAGGAACTGTGACTGGAGTTGCTCTTACTAATATAACTGGTAATGGTTCAGGAATGCAAGCAACTGTTGTTGTTGCTGCGGATGGAACTATTGATTCAGCAACCGTTACTGGGGTTGGAGTGGGTTATCAAGTAGGTGATGTTCTTGCCTTCAAACCTTCTAATAATGGGCCTGGAATAGATGCTAAGATTTCTGTTGTATCTCTAGGATCTACTAACCAAATAATTCTTGATAATGTTCAAGGAGATTTTGTTACAGGTGCAGGAACTACATTACTCTATGGTAGAGCAGATACTGGTATTACAACTCAAATGAACTGGGGTGCTCAAAGGATATATGGTGCAACTCTTACTCTTGATAATGTTAATGATGGATTACACTTTACTGTAGACCATAAGAATCATGGTATGCATCATGAAACTAATAGAGTTACTCTTTCTAAGGTAACATCTGATATAGTTCCAACAAAATTAAATTCACCATATAATACAAATTCTACTGCTGCCATATCAGTAGTAGATAGTAGTAACTACTCTACTTTTGAGAATGTTTCTGTTGCTTCAACTAATCCTGGTTATGTATTAATTGGAGATGAAATTCTTAGTTATACTGGAGTATCTGGTAATACTCTAACTGGAATTACAAGACAGGTTGATTCTACTTTATCTAGAAATTATATTACTGGACAACCAATTTATAAGTATGAACTTGGTTCAGTTTCATTAAGAAGAATTAATAAGACTCATCTTCTAAGTGAAGTAGGTATTCAAACTACTACTAATCCAATTACATTTGATTCTTATACTATTAAACTTGACACTTCTGCTAGTGGAGTTGATAGAAGTGTTGGAACCAGCTTCGCTAAACTTTATATGGATGAGACCAAATCTTCTGGTGGTATGAATGCTACAGCAACTCAGAATATGCCATTTGAAGTGATTCACCCATTAATTCATAATATGACAGTTCCTGGTACTGCTATTAGTGGTGAAGTAAGAACTATTAGTGGAACAAGTCTTGATACAGGTTCTGGTCAAGGTTCTGATTTACCTTTCATTGATAAAGGTTATGAAAGTGTTTCATTAAATGAAAATAATTATCTAGATTCTCCAAGAATTATTGCTTCTAGAGTTAATGAAACTAACAATACTGTTACTCAAGATTTACCAGGTGATAGATCTTTGAATTTAAGTCTTAAACTTAATTCACAAAGTGATAGAATATCTCCTGTACTTGATACTCAAAGAATGACTGCTATATTAACTTCTAATAGAGTTGATAATATGGTTTCAAATTATATTGAAGATGATAGAGTTGATAGTGTAAAAGAAGATCCTAATTCTTTCCAATATCTTTCTAAAGAAATGGTATTAGAAAATTCTGCTACATCTATTAAGATTATTTTTGATGGTCATGTTAGTGATTATAATGATGTAAGAGCATTCTATGCTATTAATGATGATGTTAATTTTACTCCTACATTTACCAATTTCCCTGGTTATGAAAATTTAGATGCACAAGGTAACATCGTTGATTCATCTCAAAATACTGGACATTCTGATACAAGAGTTCCAAAAGATGATCCATCACTTATTTCTGAACAATGTATGTTTAGAGAGTACACCTTTACTATAAAGGATTTACCATCATTTAAGGCTTATAGAATTAAACTTGATTTTACTTCAACTAATCAAGCATTTGTTCCAAGAATGAAAAATTTACGAGTTATTACTCTTGCATAATATGAGTTATGTTAAAGTAAAAGATCGTAATGATCTAGTTAGAGATTCTCGTACTGGTTGTATTATTAACACTAGTAAATCTCAATATAATGAGTATCTCTCTAATAGAGATGTGAGAGAAAAGGAAACACAATCTATGAAACAAGATCTCGATGATTTAAAGAATGAAATGAATGAAATCAAATCTTTACTTAAAGAGATTTTGAATGGCTGATTTAAATCCACCAAAAATAGAATTTGATAAAAAGGGTTCTACTTCAAGATTTGATTTTAATTTAAATCAATATGCGGATAATTTTTTTGATTTTAAAATTGTGGGGTCCAGTCGTACTGCTTACAATTTAACTGGATTTGGTTTTTCTGGAACTATAAGAAAGTATATAGGTTCTGCTATAACTGCAAGTGATAATATAACTATAGGATTTGAAACTAGTGGGCAAACTGTAGGTATCATAACTGCAAGAGTTAATTGTGGTATTACAACACTTTTAAGTAAAATTAGTCCTAGATATACTTATGATATAATAGCTACTCGTCATGATTCAGGATATAAAAGACAACTTATAGCTGGTGATGTAAATGTAAATGTAGGAATAACTCAAGTTACTCCTGCAGAGGGTGATGATGATAGTAATGATATTTTAGGATCACATAGAATTTGTATTGCTGTTATTGATGAAGCTAATGATGGTTCTAATGCTCCATCGGTAGCAGAATATAATGCTTTCAGAGCGTCCTTTCCAAATAGAAAACATTATATATTACAACCACGTTCAAGTGGAGTTGCAGATACAAGCAAATTAATGGATAGTGATATAAGTGATATCTATGTTAGTGGTTTTGGAACTGATACATCATTTAATGGTAGTGAAATACAAGTTTATCCAGTGAGTAGAGATAATGGTTCTGCAGCTGCAGCATCTGATTGGTTTGACATCGTTGGAATAGAAACAGGATCAATCACAAAACTCGCATTATTTGTTGATATATCAGGTAGTATGACACTTTCAACAGTTGCAGCATCATATGCTAAATTTATTGGAACATGCACTGATGCTGGAATCACTGTTAGGGAGGAAAGTAATCAAAATGAAGATTGGATTGAACCATT
>CETC01017952.1_pt1 | contig 16104 bp, 13 predicted proteins | sample 326911 | NCBI WGS metagenome assembly CETC01 (sample SAMEA2622694, study PRJEB7988) | marine metagenome | isolation source: saline water (ENVO:00002010), including | reverse complement strand
CGGAATTTTCTACTTATAACTGCTCTGATTTTTCGGGGGGATTACAATTTCACGCGGCCGTTGGTTAAATTTTCCACGTAGTTACCAAACTCGACTTGTGAACTGAATGTCTGGCCACGAAATTCGATGGGGTGCTCGATCAGGTTTCCAATCTGACCACCGGGGCACGCGTTAAGCCCATTTGGCCACTGAGTTTGCTCTTTTCTAATGTATTGACGCTCTAAGTTGGCGAGTTCCTGAATCGGAATATCTTCTTTTACGACCTCAACGCGAAATGATGCAGCACCGTTCTCTTTGATGGCATAGTGAAGAGGAAGCGGGCTACCTTTTCGAGCGTGGTTGCAGTGCTGCTTCCAACGGTGGCGCAACTTTTGTCGCGTAAGGCCATAGTATTTCATACCCGATTCGGTATGTGTGATTTTGTAGAGTAGTCCTTTCTTCGTCCTGATCGCTTGAGAACTGTTCTGGACCGCTCGAATCAATTCGTCTAAGGAAAGGTCGACGGTTTTCCTTTTGGCCTTCACCTTTGGATAAAGGTGCTCTAGACCAACTTCACACATGAAACTCTTGATACTAGGGAAAGCTTTTCCGATTTGGTCTGGGAAAAGACACCCGTCGTATGTAAAACCAATTGCGCGCCCCGACCCACTATACTTCTGATAGTCTCCGATGGGAGTTCTGATTGCTCGTTCTAGGTGCTGGTAATCTAATGCAACATGTCGGTCCCGCTTTTGCCTTACCCGGTCTCTGAAGACTTGGTAGGGTACTTCCTTAATTTTGGCCTTGTGGTAATAATCAGATAAAACAAGCTTAGTGTTGTTGATGTAGACAATTGTCTGGCGCGGCTTAGTAGGCATGGGTTTATTCCTTGTTACTCGATGTGTCGAATGACCAGAAATTAACCCCATGAAAATAAGAAATAAATACGACTCATGTTGTATTTAGGGCGTGGTTCTGGCACTGTGTAATTCACCGTGCACAGTAGGTAGTACCTCAGCACTGAGATACTTAGCGAAAAGATGTGAGAAGTCCTCGCCTATATCGGACCATGCTGACGCAGCCTTTCCCAATTTTTGTGTGGCCAACCTCGTTTTCATATTTTCATTTGATACGTAAGAGGACTGAGCGGGGCATTTATTTACTTTGTAACTTATCTTGATTAAAACCACGCTTATCTCTAAAATACACAGCAGCTCATCTACCAGCCTTCGTGCGTAAGCGTGGAAGGAGTTACGGCCCCGTCCTTACTCAGGGCGCGGCCAGCCTTTTCTTCCCTCAACTATTCTTTTTCCAGCGCTTGGTGAATTTAGTTCGCTGGTGTTTATGCTCGACGTAAAAAGCAGTCCAGGGCAAAATATAATCCTTACGCTTAGCAAGCACTACTAGATAGCCTTCGGCTTCAAACCAGATATGAATGCGATCCTCGCCTCTGCGCTTCTCGGACCAAACTTTTAAGTTGGGGTCGGTGTCATTTTCAATGACTGGGCGTGGCCACCGAATTCGCTCGCAGCGGCGGAGGTCTGGCTCCCTGTCAGCTTCACTCTCGCCTGAGCTCGTTAGATGCCAAAAAGTGGCTTCCTTGCCATGCGCGATTGGGTGACGTTTAAGCTTCAACTTTCTACCTTGAAATGTCGGGCTTGAGTGCACAAAGTCGTTGCAGAAGATCTCGTATATGGCGGCAAGATAGTTAGGCCAGTCGCCATTATAGTCTTCAAAACATTCAAGCTCTGGAAGCCATTCAGGAGTTACGACCAAACCTTACCTCCAGGACTCCAGATTAAAAGGTTAAACTTCTCTTCTCGCATCATTGTATTGAGCGTCAACTGGTAACCGCTGCGATGCTTGATTCGCTCTATGAGTGCCTCTTTCGCTTTACTACCCGATAGCTCGCGATGAAGGTATGAAAGCGCACCAATTAATAGGTCAGCGAGCTGCAATTGTTCGACCTCATGAGACTGAATGCGCTTTATGTCCGAAATCATTTTCCTCGAAAAATCATAGGCGTTGCGACAAAGTACCTCTTGAAGTTTGCTAACTTTTTCGTGGCCGAGCGTATCTTTGATATCGATATACACGTTGTATCTCGAGTTTGGGTCGAAAATAGTTTTCAACATTGTGAAGTACATTTTGTAATACCAATCATCATGATCTTGGTGATGCTTCTCATGATCAAGGATACTTTTGTCGGGAATGACCAACCCTCTAAAATGAAGGTCATCATCGTCAAAAAAGTAGTCGATGATGTCTTTATAAAAGCCGACTTTAGAGGGACTTACTTTGGTCCATTTGATTTCAAAGCCCCTCGCAAAACCATGCTTCTGTTTGATCTCTCGTAGCCTTTCTGCAATCTCCAGCCGCTTGTCCTTAGGACACCAAACTGCACCAAGCACCATCGATTTTTGCTTGTCGTTTTCAAGGTGACAGGACTCGTCACAATAGACGTTGTACTCTGTGGCCATAAGCGAAACTCCTACGTGCTGCTCTTCTTAGTTTCGGTTGAGTGCTTGTGTTATTTGGGTTCTAACTTCCATGGGATCTCCCTTTTCCATGGTAGTCATAACAAATACAGCTTTGCCATTTGAAGCTTTGGCCCACTGTTCGCCGATAAGTTTTTTCTCGCGTGAATCGCGACTTTCATCTGCTGCTCTATCTTTACCCTTGTACTCGACTACAAGCAGTCGGCCATCATCCATCACAGCAACAAAGTCGGGATAAAACTTATCGGTTGATGTCGGTAGTGAAAATGAATTTCGGTGGCGTGCTACATTACGAGTCCAGTACTTGAGACCGGGCAAAGCATCAAGCGCTAGAGCGCATTTATGTTCTTCACCCCCATCCTTGCTATCGAAACCGGGAACCTCATCTGGCCCCATGAAGTGTTTTTTATATTTGAACTGGCCGCCGCGATACTTAGGAACGTCGTAGTACATATCGTCAAAGAAGCGGAAACCATCATCGAAGGACACCTCGACACGAGCGGCAGGTCCGAAAAGGTTTGTCTGATAGACTTTGTCGCGTTCTAGTTGACGAAAATCTTGGATTTTATTCTTGAGCTTGCGAGCCAAAATGAACTTACAGCGCATCAGCTGTGATAACGGTATCTCGCGCTCTTGGGTTAAGTGCTCAATAATGTCACTAAGCCATGATAAAAGTTCGGCTTGCCCAATCCACGGGTCACGAATACGGCTGTCGAGCCAGCGCACAAGGCTATTGACGGTCCAGTCGTCGACATCAATATCAAAAGCTAACTGCGAGGATGCATCTGATACCGATACTGTTAGTCGGTTACCGTCTAAATCAATTTCAAATGCATTCGTGGTTTCAACAATATCAAATTCATTTGGCTTTAGGCGCGCGGGGTAGTCAGTGATAGACCAGTCATGATACTCCATAAGAATATCTGTATCGCCAAATACCAGTTCACCCTGAACATTCGCCATTAAGCGAGGGACAATAAATTCCTCACCAAGGTGAGCGGGGGCTAACTCCCCCGGGTTTTGCTCTTTAAATTCCTTGAGTTTAGTTTGCAGTACTTCATGCATGTATGTCGGAGCTGTCTCAATTAAAGCCTGCTCTTCCCTTGGCTTAGGTACGCCATAGAACTCAATTTTTGCCTTTCCGTCTTCGCCCGCTGAAACGTTGATTTTGCCCGGAGCAACCTTTTGGAGTTCTCGTTGCTCTTCAGGCGTTGCTTTTACCTCAACGGTCATCGTCGGGCGACGCCGCTCAGGCTTGCCAAATAAACCGTCATCAAACCCCGGTTGTTCAGCTTCAATATTGTCTTCCGCTTCGCTTTCTTCAAAGCCCATATCAACGAGTTTATCTCTCAACGTCATAGCAGCTTCGGAGAAGTGCTTTGAGACGAGTTTTGCGTAAGACTTATTGAGTGCTGCTTCTTTGCGTTTAGTCGCGTAGGGCATGCGTAGCACTCGTCCTAATAGCTGCTCGGCATCTGTTGAGCTACGTATATTGGCAAGAGAGCAGAAAACGTAGGCGAAGGAACAGTCCCACCCCTCTTTCAGGGCTTCGATTGTAATCACATATTCAATCGGACAATCAGGATCGAATAAATCAATTCCGTCTAGTTCACGTTGTGAGCCTGTGGCGACAGCGATCTTACTCTTCTCAATATTCTCGTTGTCGATCAAGTGTTGCTTAAGAACCTCAACGGTAACTTCTTCATTCTTTTTTTGGGCCTGAAATAGAACAATCGGGCGAATATAACCATCACGATCTCTATCCGCATATTCTTGTAACTCCGCGCGCTTAAAAATTGCCGAATTAACTGCGCCTTGCCAAGTTTCAGCCTCATCTAATACGACCGGCATCTTGATCATTTCTTCGTCTTTCAGTTCTTGAGCCGATACCGTATGAAGGATGTTGTTAAAACCCTTCGGCGTTGCCGTAAATTCGATACATGCAGATGGGTTTATGCGCTCATAGACTTCCTGACTTAAATCCGACCCGGCTTTGTGAGCCTCGTCCATAATGACTAGCGGTCTGTTCATGTGCATTAGGTTGGCAAAGCTAAAGCGTACTCCGCTGTTTTGCGAATCATCAATAAGCTGTAAGCCCGGCGTATTTGCCGGTACCGCTGAAAAATGAGACTCCAGATTCTCATTGTGAGCGTAAACCTTGCGTCCGTCCGTATTCGTAACGCGGAGAGTTTGAATTGTACCAACTACAACACAAAGGTTTGAGCGCAAATCTTGCGGCGTGATCTGTGTAAAATCACCAATATCAAATACTCTCACACGGCCTTCGAACGCTTCATCGAGCACTTGGCGATAAGGGTGACGAGGATTCTTCAATGCCTCAGCTGTTTGCATGCGAATAGTGTTAGTCGGCACCAGCCAAAGCACCATCGGATAATCTTTCTCAATCCAGGCCTCCTTAGCTACTGTGATAGAGTGCGATGCCAATATTGTTTTGCCACCACCTGTAGGTAACCGCAGGCAGACGTAGGGTACATCTGGAAGTGCTTTAATAGGTTTGTATTTCGAAGCAAATCCTTTCAATCGCTTAGTTAATTCAGGCTCCGAAGTCAGCGACTGATAGGCTTCTTCTGGCCCGATGATTCGAGCCTCTTCAAGGTACCGTCGTAACGTTGATAAGGAGGCTTTTTGATATTGTTTTAGCTTCATTTTCGAGCCTTGACATCGTATGGAGTTTGTTTGAATTCAATTTTTTCCGCTTTTAACGTCGTCTCTGAAAGTGCGGTTCTCTCGCCATAGACAACCATCGGACCTTGGAAACCAGCCTGAGCATTTCGAATCATCGACAGTGTTTTACGGGTTAGTACGTTGCCACCCGAAATCGATTTATCACCCAATATGCCGTTGTAGAGCAATGCATATCCGAGGCCATCAAATTCACCAAGATATGGCTCTAATTTTTCAGGTGGTTGCCACGGTTGACCTGTTTCAGCAAACCAGATATGCGCTGCTAGCACAGGGAAGCGGATATCTGGCTGTATTTGTCCGTCTTCTGTAAATACTGGGGGGCCTAATCGGTAAAAGCGGAATCCTCCACCGCCCCGCCAGTTTACAGTTTTGGAAATTCCGGTTTGTTCACCTTTAACAACTTCCTTTAACCTCTCTGCGCAATGCGTAATTGCTTGTGGTCCCATTTCAATACCTATGAAGCGCCTATTCATTTTTAATGCTGTAGCGGAAGATGAGCCTGAACCCAAGAAACTATCAAGAATATAATCACCTTCGGAACTAAAGCGCTCAAACAAATACATTAACCATGCTTCTGGTTTTTTTCCCGAACGGAAGTCAGCCCCCCCCTCAAGCCTGCAGTTACCAAAAGCTCCTGCATAGTCATGAAAGTTTGGAATAGGCTGTGGAACACTGACACTTTCACTACTTCTCTTTTCTTCTGGAACCCCTTGATAATACTTTCCCTTGGTTGCAGTCGCTCTTTTAGGACCCGTAAAGTATCTGAAGCCTAATCCGTCGTCACCAATATTTGGAACCTTGTACAGTACGCCTAATCCATCTATGGATGACCTTCCTGTCAAAAAGTCACGAAAAAACCTACCCGAAGAGTTTCCGTCAAGAATGCTGCCTGATGCCCAAATTTCTTTTAGGCCGTCGACCCATCCAGTTTCTTTCTTGCGTATTTCATATTCACCGGACCTAAATAACTTAACTTCTCTTCCCCCAAGAGTTATTACTTCGCCGGGCGCTTTTTCAATAACTTCGTAGTTAAACTTTGAAAAGGCGTCATCATTCTCGACAATCGGTTGATTTGGAGTAGATAAGAACGAGGCTCTATATACTAACACCTGCTCGATCTGCTTATGGTATTTCATATCCTGTTTTAGGGTCTTTTGAGCGTACCGAACTTGAACATATAAAGTGGTTTGATAATTGTCTCTACCAAAAACCTCGTCGCATAGCACTTTCAGATAAGCCCCTTGCGCATCATCAATCTGACAGAGGAAAAAACCATCTGGCGTCAGAAACTCTTTTAATAATTGAAGTCTAGGGTAAATGGTAGATAGCCACGTTGCATGCTCTAAGTTATCATCGTAATGCTCGAATGCGGCTCCCGTGTTGTATGGCGGATCGATGTAGATACATTTTATTTGACCGGTAAAATACGGTAGGAGCGCTTTCAGGGCATCAAGATTGTCGCCCTGAATCAACATGTTTTTTGATTTATGGTTGCCGAAGCTCAGTTGCTTGTCTACTTCTAGAAGTCGATATGGGGCTACCTCCGCGGCACGGATGTCTTTGTTTCTAGTTAGCCACTGTAAAATAGGCATTTTTATTCTGATTTCCTTTGGCGCGAATGAGAAAATTGATGAAATTTTTGATTACTGATTTACTGTAAAAGGTCACGTTACAAAATTAAACGATTTATTGTTAGCGTACTAGCGATGAATGTTCATTGAGCGATATGCGAAATATTGAACAGGAAAATGGAGACTTACCTTTGCAATGTCAGGCGGTATCCGTTACTTCCTGTGCTATATTAACGATCATTATTTACCGCTTACTCCCTTCTTAGAAAGCTCAGGATTAAACGTGCGAGTAGGACGTGGGCCATCAAAGGCAAGTCTATCGAGGCGTTGGTGCAACTTGTCATAGTAGATATTTGCTCCTCGAATCCCATTGATGGTTTGATATTTTGCACGCAACATGTAATCCATTTCCTTCAATATTCTTTGTATGGCGCCCCCCCCCGCAATAGAAGCGGCAATATCCTTGGCGACAATTTCACTTAGAGTATTGATCGTTTTGTGGTCAAAAGCATCTCGTCCGAATGATGCAATCATTATTTCGGGGAGGGCTTCGGAAAATGGTGTGCCGTCATGTTCGGAATAAATAACAGATCGAGCGATACGGTCATATTCATCAAAGCATTTATTTTCATTACAACATGTATTTGCAGGGTCAAGGTGATAGAGAGTTTCAGAAAGGTAAAAAGCCAATGAGTCACTAACTTTGGGAAACTGCTTCTGAGCTGCCTTTTTAGCGTATTTATGGCTACTTCCATCTGTGGCTTGACCGTTTTCTCCGAGCGGAGATATTCCCAACTTTCGGCGGCGTTCGTTTACCTTGCTAGTATACTCTTCCGACATAGGGTTAATACCTCGCCGTCGGTCCTTCGCATCCGAAATCGAGTCATAGATATAGTCGTATTCCTCCGGAAAGATGGAACCGTGCATGATCTGCTCTAGTTTTGGCATGAGCATATCTTTCAGAAAATACTGCGTTTTGTGTTTCATCTGCACACCTCTTTGTTAAACAGAGTAGAACTTTGAATCACAAAGACGTGAACCGTCCAAGCGGTAGCCAACCATCGCCCCATTGTCGGCTACTGACCAATCAACACAAGCGATCGACTCGGATTGTAAACAAGGTCGCCCCCTCATCCAGTAGTGACCGATAAATAGAGGCTTTTGATTATCGTAACCAGGCATCGAATTGCCGGGTACTTCGTCCATCGGTAAGGTAGATGGATCTTTTACACCAATCGCGAGCGCCTTGTAACTGCGGTCGTCTTCTCTCCACCATTTAGTTCTTATTTTTGTTCGCGGGTTATCATCTTTGTCCAAAAATGAGTACCCTGGCGGAAGCGGAACCTCCCAGCCTTTGCAGAGCACTTCGATGGCGTCATAAAGTCGATGACCTTCAGTAGTTGCAGCGCCCCAGACGTCGCTATGAAGAACACCGTCTGATGAAAAATCATCTAGAACTGATAGGGATGGTTCGTGCCAACACGCATGCACGACTCGCAAGTCGGGTAATTCCAAATACAGCGGTAAAGTTTTGAACCACTCTATGGTATCGGTGTACCAGCCAGTGTCCTGCATTGCTTCGCCAAGGAATTCTCGATGCTGCTTGAAGTTCTTATCTGAGTGCTCTCGTAAATGGTTGCCTTCCTCATCTTCGGTAGCCCAAGCAACCGCATTAAATTCATGGTTTCCCATAATGCAAATAGCGGAGTCTGCCTCGCACATTCGTTTGATGATTTCGACAGAGCGTCTCTGCTCAGGCCCCCTATCAATGAGATCACCTACTGAAACTAATGTTCGCTCGGGATGGCGATAAACACCTTTAATTTCCTGATAGCCCATTTTGCTGAGCAAAGCCTCAAGCTTATCTGCGTGACCGTGGATATCTCCGATAATGTCATACATCGCACTTTCCTTACTCTATGCTTTTCTCAATTTCATCGTGCAAATTTTAAATTTATGCCGCGACGACATGTGTCGCACAAACGGTTCATCTGGTGACTAATGAGTCGCTTAGCATTAATCGGGCAGATAGAAGCGTGTTAATAACCGGATCAACTCGGTTTAATGAGCCTTGGTAGCCGCCAATGAAAATCATCGCTATCTGCTTTACATATCCTATCAAGTCCGCGCTCTTCTGCAGGAACTCCTACAACTAGTGAACGCTTCAACTCGTCAAGAGCGTTGTTATATCTTGCTGTATAACTGTGCCCCAAAATGTCCGTAGTGAAAAGCGAGCGGCATGAGGACATGTCTACGGTTTCACAACCCTCAGCGGTGAAAACGCCATGGGAGGCATCGCCTAATCGGCGAGAATTGGTTGTCGTGCGACTAAATAAACTCAACGCTAAATCAGTGGTAGATACCTGAATAATTGGTTTAGACGTCAGTTTAAGTATTTCGCTATGATGTTGTTGTTTAAACCTTTTTTGACTGACATCGGCGGAGGCCAATAGGACTCGTGTTAATGAAACGCTCTCATTCTGAAGAAATTGCAATGATTCTGACAATACATACGCACCTCGACTATGTGCAAGAATATAAATATTATTAATTCCCTGATTATTAAGGTTTTTTAGTAGCTCCGCCAACGGTAATGCTGCCGAATTAGCTTCCTCAATGTCTCCCGCATAAGCGATAACTTTATTGTTTGATGGCCAAACGAATGCAACAACGGGCATTTGTAATGAGAGATCGACTTTAAGTTGTGCAGCTTTGAGTAGGGAAGACGTCAAAGAATTGCGATAACCATGAATATATAGGAAACAACTCTTGGTTGGGTTGGAATTTGCGACTATCCGGATAAACTCGCTATGCGGTATGACTTCGCCTCCGCTTACCTGAAAGTAATCCATCGGATTGATAAGCGAACTGAAATATTTCGACTTTAACAAAAGTGTCGGAAGCTCAATTTTACCGCGCTGGTGATTCTTGGGTATGTGGACATTAAACCTAGCGTAATTTAGCTTCTTGGAAATGTCGCCGACTCTAACAGAATAATTCGGCTGATCTTCAAGCTCTTGGTTGCTTGCGACTAAAATCTCAATCGACCGCTCAGGTTTTGATTCGAAGCCCGCTGAGTCATCATTTTTACCCTCTAAAAAAACTCTAACAGCAAAATGGGCAGCCAGATAGACGAAGTTGAACCTTCGAATATAAAACCTAACTTTGTTGCCAAGTATTCTCAGTGGAAATAGCGATTTTTCTTCATTTACTTGTACACTTAGACTCGTGCTTAACTTATTTAAACGTTCGAGGATAAGTAAAACGTAACCAACAAGCCTACTAAGCCGTTCATCTTGAAGGTAGGCTGCTTTGATTTCACCGATGTCATCATACTCCATGAGCACTGTCGCGAAGTAGATAGTCTCTTCCAGGGTGATCTCATCAATTGGCTGACCAGCAAAAGGAGTGAAAATTTGCAACACCTGACCACTAGGCGAGATAAGTATGTAATCGTCGTGATCCCATACGTTCCACTTGCGTAGTTTCCGAGCGTAGACGTCGCCGAGACTATAGATCTGCCGCTCCAATGCGACGCACAGGTTTTCCGTCATGTTATTTACCTTGTTCGTAGATGCCCCTAGTAGGTTTGTTCTAGCAATTGATAACGAGTTAATACACTCTCAAAATTAGCTTTCATTAAACGACTTATGCGATCTCCGAACTCCGAACTCGATTAATGGCCTTGGTTCTCTTGCATTTTCGAATATGCTTGCACACATTTCGCCCACATTTTGCACACAAGAATTTCGATCGAAATTTATACTTATATAGCCATTTTACTGGGATAGAGAGGAGCGGTAGTGCCGAAATGGTATAAGAACTACCCCCCCTGTTTGAACACATAGACTTTGTGCAAAGCTGGGTCTGTTAACTGCTGACAGCAGCGCATATGGAAAGCATTGTACCAAACACATTAGGAGAGCAACCCAGCTGGCATTGGTAGACGCTCTCACAAGCTATATGGCAACCTACCTAATACTTTGATGTGCAATGCCGTTAATCTCAATTTGAACGGCGCCAGCCTCGATACAGAGCGATTAAGCGCCGTATAAGATTCATAGCACTCGAGCGAACTGACCAGAACCGCCATCCTTTTTTGCGAACCGGAGTGACCCTCATCGCTACCTGTGTATTGTCTAATTGTTCAAATGTAATGACTACGTCATCACCTTCCTTGATGCCGAGCTCCGACAGCATCGCTTCATCGAGCGGGATGTAGTCGTTTTCATCATCATACTTCTGAACAATAGCTGTGTGCTTCATATCAACTCCTTGTGATCGTTAAAACTGATATTAGGGTCTTCATCACGGAAGTCAATTTATTAGCGGGTATAAGAAACGAGAGCCGACTTTAAGAATTTTTGCGAGGCACCCGGGTTGCAAGGACGGCGTGCCTCTAGGGCTTTCGTTCGCTAACTAGCGCTAAGACGCGATAAGTTGATCGTAAAGGTCATGTAGTGTCGCTTCTCTCAATAACTGGTCTACGAACTCGGACAATGGTACGTGCTTGAGCTCGAGTTTGATTTTCGATGCGCATATTTGGGCCACCTTAGCGCTTGCTTTGGTGTACTTAGATAGCCCCGCACCCGGAAGCCCTTTGCTGCTAAGCCGGAAAATCTTTGAGCGCACATCACTGTCTGGTAACTCATTTCCCAAATTCTTGCCGCAATAATCAGCCCAACCCACATCAACCGGCATTTTATCCCCGATCCGCGCGTTGTTCCCATCTATTCGAGATTGTACACGCTCTGATGCACTCATTACACGCTTATACGTGTAGTGACTCTGAAAGGATACTGCCGTGCGGCCCTTTGCGGCTGCTCTTCTTAACTCTCGGCGGATATCATCCGTCTTTGACGCGGAATGAAGCATAATTCCGTGTAGGTGGAGAGCTGTTCTCTCTGCGTACTCCGGTACGAATACGAATACATAGAGATCATTTAATCCAAGAGCTTTGTCGAGTGCTCGTCTGAGCCGCTCCTTTATATTGCGTGTCGTTCTTTTGCTAATGCCCTCTCGGTATAAGTTGGGATGAATAACTATTGTTACAGCACTCAACGTAAGGCCATGCTTATCCGCCAGTTGACGCAGGTAATGATAGTGAAAGCGGAAGACGGGATTACGGCTTCGCCCATCATTACATTTAATGGTCCGATTGTACTTTTGATTAGTACCAGTAGCTAACGCTAGACTGGCTTCAATACTTGAGGCCAGATTCTTCTGAAGTATCAGCTTAAGATACTCACTGTGCGCCAGCGAACCTACACTATCGATGTAGCTTGGCTTCAATAAACCGTTTGGGAATTCTCCGGTGATCATAAGTAACGCTTTAGCTAGCTTCATTGAGTCGGACTGCGCTAAGCGACCGGCGACGTGATCAGGATCGCGGAGATACATATCAGTAATAGCATATGCAACGCTCTCACCCTTTTCTCTGAGCTTCTGCATAGTGGTTGGTATTGATGTGCTCAACTCGGACGATAGACGCATGTGAGTGCGCTTGTTGTTCGCTGGTGAGTCGTGCTCCTGTCTTTTGGCTAGAATGTCTTGGATTTTCATAAGTAAGTAACTCATGGGTCGGAGTCGGCTTTGCCAACTTCCTTACCCTCTTTCAATCTTAAGTAATAGTTAATAACAACTACTGGTTAGAGGCGTTTTTATGCCTTTTCGCAGTTAGCTCAACCGCACACCAGCTCTTGGATTGGGGGCTTTGTGTATCTCAGTGTTGAGATACCTTGAGAGAGTAAAAAAAGCCCCCTTCATATTCACACGCTTATGCGGCAGGGCATTGCTCTAGCCACTCTTCGATATCTCGAACGAGCCAGCCAACACAGCGTTTGTGGATTTGTTTGGGCTTGGGGAAGCTAGGGTCCTTGCGCATGCGAAACAGAGTTGATTCGCTTACCGAGAGAACTTGAGCGAGGTCAGATGATTTGAGAATTTTTGGCATAGTGCCTCTCCTTATTTCATAACGTGAATTTGATAAGGAGAAACACTAAGGTTTTTTTTGCCTAGCTCTTTAAATTCGACTGCTGTCGAATTCATCGATTGTAAAGTCTTCTACAGAGGAACGAAGCAGCTCGACTATGATTTAATACATCTCGCAAAATAAGTATCGAGCAAACGCTTAATGTGGACCTCACGGTAATGCTTCGATAGGTCCCCCGGCTCGCTTTCATAAACCCAGCGTTGAGACCCATTTGCTAGGTCTTTTTCTCCATCCGTGTAGAACTGTTTATCGCTGTAGCCTTTAAGGCGGCGGTTGCGGCCCTGTTTTATCGAAAGTTTGGCTATCTTAAGAACCTCAACATTAGTTGGTAACCTACTTAGCTTTACTGTCTGTGTCGCGACATCGACAAGAAACCCATCTTGAGCATCGCGGGGTGCTAGCATCGTGTGATACAAAACAGTCACAAGAAACCTCTCTTCCGTTGAAAGAGATGGATCGAATAGGTGATTCAGGTGCTTGATATGTATCGTAATATTCGAGCTATCTAAGGCCACTCCTTTTTCCTGTAGTTGCGGAACTAAGTCCCGCTTAACCCAGTCGACTCTGATCGTGATGAACTCTTTATAAAGCTTAGCTAAGAGGGTCTCGGCAAGGGCAAGCATATTGATTTGTGTATCAAGGCTTAAGTTGGCCCAATAGATTGTAACTGGTTGCGCTAACTGGACGCTAACGCTCATATCAAATTGGTGATCGTTATCGTTTAGGACGAGCTCGTTTAATTGAACGCGGGAGCCTAGGAGTAGAGTTGCCAATTGATTTCTCGAGAGGTGGAAGTTCCGAGATGCGAGCCCATTTGGATCGGAGTACCAAGCATTTTTGTTTACTTTTGGGAAGTAGGGGGCACCCTCCCATTCTTCGAAAGCTTTCCCATCAGTCAAAACTTGGTCAACGGTAAACGTTTCATGGACTGTGCGATTTTGTACATACGTATGGGATTGGCTTACTACATTAAACCGAGAGGTTGGTTTTAGAAGTTTCGCCTTGTTGGCTGACACAAGTGTTATCAGCTGAGTATCAGAGTCGATGATCGACGATAGGCTGGATTGGAGATACTCTTTCATAGAGGCGTGGCGGCTAATTCTGTTTTCGAGACTCTCATTTAATCTAATTGCGTAAACAAGAAGCTTAGTCGCGTCAGAACGACAACCTCTTGGCTTCTGGGAGGCGGTAGGTGGCAAGTCACACCTCAAGGCCATCTCGGCAATAATAATTTCAACAGTCTCGTCGATTAGCGCATCAACTGTTTCTTTTTGAATTTGGCTCAGAAACTTTGAGTTACTCTCATTGCGACGATCAATTTTCTTCCATACTGAACTGAGTGTTGTCGCTAAAATAAAATTTTTCATAACTCCCCCCGCTAATTTTGAGCGGGCTAACCTAACTTCTTAAAGCTTCGAAATCCAGTCATTCCATCTTATTAGTAGGTCCTCCTTTTCAACTCGGTAGTCATGCCGGTTGTAGTGCTTATTCGATACGTCATCTAGCGCATGGTTGTGTAGTCGGTCTCGAACCTCCTTTGTCGAGAAGTTATGCCGCGTCATAAGTGTTTTGCATGTACGACGGATGTCGCGAGGCGTAAACTTCTCAACCGAATACTTCTCACAGTATCGAGTGAACGAACGCGCCAGCGAGTCTGTGCGGCCCGGCTCTTCGGGCTTCACCCGATTGGGGATAAGGTACGGTGTGTGCCCAGTCAATTCGTGTAGCGTCATTAAGAGCCGCTTTAGCTCAGGTGTAATAGGCACTACATGATCCTTACCGTTCTTAGAGAGCGATGCCGGAATGAGCCAGTCGTTTGAGGTGAGATCCACGTCTTCCCATCGTGAGTTGATCACTTCATAGGGGCGTTGGCCTCCTGAATAGATCATAAGTAGGCAAGCAAACTGAGTTGTCGTCGCAAACTCGCCAGCTCGAATCCGACCTAGGAAGTCTCTTAATTCAGACTCGGTTAAAACGCGATCAAGTGCTCGCTCCGCATTTGATTGTCGCGGGATAGCCGACACAGGGTTGTGGTCAATACCAAACAAGATGTCTGAATTCATGTTTGCTGGATCGTTATCATGTTTTAGACCAGCGTTGAACGCAGCTTGCAGGTATGAACGCACGCGGTTCGACTGAGTCTTAGCTCCGCGATGAATCATCAGACCGAGTACGCGAACTAGTTGCTCTCGTTTAACGTCTCTTGCCTTTGTATCTGGCGAGATTACGGGGTAGACCTCTTTTTCTAAGTCTCTTAGAACCTGCTTGTACGTTCGTTTGCCAGCCGCCTTCATGCGGTCCGTGTAGTAGACGAACAATTGTTGCAAAGAGCCTTCTCTGTCTTCTTCTGCTTGTTTCTGAGCTGCAAGCTGGCGCTGCTCTTCTGCTTCGGCAAGTATAGTTTTCGGACACAGCCCCTGGCTCAATTGAAGAGAATACTCTTTTGCTTTCGAACGAGCGTCACTCAGACTTACCTCTGGAAATGCACCTAGGCCTATGAACAAGGGCTTACCATTCTTGAAGTAACGGAATGAAAACGTCTTCTTGCCAGAAGGGTAGACCTTAAGCCCAAGTCGTCCGGTATTCCGGCCTGCGGAGTCGTCCCAAGTCCAGTAGTTTTGGGCTTTGCTCTTAAGTGCTTTGATTGAGGTATTGGTGAGCTTCATCTTGATGTGTATGGCTGAGTGTTTGCTGAAGTGTGCACGATGACAAACTCAGGGTCAAGATGCGGGTCAAGTAACGGGTCAAGTAAATGTGGCTATTTAGTGGCTTTTTGTGATAGCTTATGAATGCATCTATTTTTCTAAAGCCTTTAAAAACATGTGGTTTGGGTTGGTTATGAAATGCCATGAACCCCAAGGCATAACGACTCATAATCGGTTGGTCCCCAGTTCAAATCTGGGAGGGGCCACCATCTCCACATTATCTTTTTATTAATTCCAAATAAGCCTGCACGAAGCGCTTAGGGCTTTCAGCGTCGACGCCAAAGTAAAGACTTGGTTCAATCAGCTCCATCTCGATGATGGCTGGAGTTTGGTCGTCGAGCATCGCGACGTCAATGCGAGCGTAAAGCAGATCTTCATTGACGCAATTGAGTGCTTGCTCGGCGACCTCTTTAACCGCTGCAGTGGGTGTTGCGAGCGCGAAGGTGCCACCGTGCTCTTCTTGCACGCGGAAGTCACCGTTCTTGGGACGCTTCTTGATGGCATGACTGTAGGTACCACCGAAATAGAAGAGTGAGTATTCACCATTTTCGACGATTGAAGGCAAGAACGGTTGCAGCATGACCTCACGGCTCGCAGGGAAACGTGCACCGATACGCTGCAAAAGTGCATCACTGGTCTCGTTGGCTGGAATA
>CETC01070436.1_pt1 | contig 16124 bp, 23 predicted proteins | sample 326911 | NCBI WGS metagenome assembly CETC01 (sample SAMEA2622694, study PRJEB7988) | marine metagenome | isolation source: saline water (ENVO:00002010), including | reverse complement strand
CCTGTTGTTACTGTAACTTCGCAGTACCACTTACCACTGCTTACCGGAATTGTAGAGACCATAGTTCCCGTTGCTGATGAAGTAGTTGAAAATTTTAAATTGCCGTCAGACGGATCCGCACCAGTTCCATTGCTCAGTAGATTAAGAGTCGAGTGGTTGTCGGTCGGGCTGTCGGACATTTGATCTGCCGCTGCCAAGCCACTGCTGGAGAAATCGTTTCCATTACCTGATTCATCGTCTCCAAGATCAGAGCTATCTCTGCCGTCAATAAAATAACCTTCCGTTCCGTAAGAACCAGCATATGCAATAGGAACCCATACGCCGTTGGTATTGGTTTCTCCAAACGCAGTAGGTGCTAATGCAGTTCCATCAACAAAATTTATTTCAGCCATGTACCCACTAAAATAACCATTGCTAGAATAAGCACCCCGGCCAATGTTGTGAGCAATAGCGGAGTTGATTACAAGATCTTGGTTTTCGCTGGGGTAAATTTCAGTTCCAAACGCCGTAACCTGTGAGCCGTTTACGTAAAGTTTGATGCGATTAGCCGCTGTTCCTTGCGTGGTATCGTAAGCAAGAACAAAATGATACCAAGCGCTAACATCTCTAAAAAGCTGCGTTGTAATTAAGTTGCTTTGAGTAGTGCTAATATAATCACTAATTCTCAACGTATCATCAGACTGACCGAACTGCATAATGAAATCGTTACTGCCGCCGTCACCAGCCGACAAAAGAATCTGGGGAACAGAACCGTTAAAAAGGTCTGCCCGTTTTACCCACGCACTCCAAGTCCAAGTTTTCCGATTGGAGGCGCTAGGCGTTCTGGCTAAGAAGGCAGAATCATCGTCATTGAAACGAATACTTTGATCTATCTCATATCCGCTTGCCTGACCAGCAGCACCCATTAAAAGATTATTACTAAATACCATTCTTATTAATCCTAACTATAAGCTTGTGTCATAACTGCTTGAATATTTTCAGCAGTATCATCAGAAGAAACTGAAACTACTATGTAATCTAATCTGTCCATTGCATTATCGCCTGTTGATAATGTTGGGGCTGTGCCACCAATAAAGTTCCAACAGGCATTATAAGCAACTGTACCAGAGCCACCATCCTGCATCAAAAGAATACTACCCACTTGTCCTACTCTTGCATTGGTAGGCCGTGCCAGTGTATGTGCAGCAGTAACAGAGGTAAAGAAGTTCTGTGCTATACCAAAGTTCAGAGATACAGATGTCACACCATTGATTGCAGTGGTATGTACAGCAGCAGCCGCTGATTCAGTTAGTTGTAGCTGTCCCTCCAGTGACGTATTGCCAGATACTCTTACAGTACCAAGAAAACCAGCATTACCAGCAGCAGTTACTGTGCTAAGAAGATTGGTTGCTCCACCAACGCTCAGTGTAGAATTTAGACTTACTGCTCCAGCTATTGTTACCGTACTGGCAAAGTTAGATGCTCCACCAACGCTAAGTGTAGAGTTCAGGCTTACTGCACCAGCTACTGTAACAGTACCTCCAAAGTTTGAGTTACCTGAAACAGAGACATCATCTTCAAATTCTGCTTTGCCCGTTGCAAGGAATGTTCCTCCAACAGAAGTATTACCAGCTATATCTACTGCCCCAGATATTGAGACTGCATCTTCAAAGATTGCTGCACCAGCCACTGTTACAGTACTACCAAAGTGTGCCGCACCTCCTACTGATAATGTGGAAGCCAAGGATACTGCTCCACCTACTGTTACAGTGCCGCCTATGTTTACATTACCTGAAACTGAGACACTATCTTTAAATGTACCAGCACCTACTACGGTAACAGTACTTCCCAGATTGGTTGCCCCACCTACACTAAGAGTAGATGCAAGAGATACTGCACCTGTAACGCTGAGTGTACCACCAATAGATACGTTACCGCCAACGGCCAAGTCACCACTAACAGATACATCTCCATCATAAGTAATTCCTCCAGCAGCAAAAAGCGTTCCACCAACTGAAACATTACCACCTACATCCAGATTACCGCTTACAGACACACTGTCTTCAAAGATGGCTTTTCCGGCCACTGTGACGGTGCTGGCAAGATGAGTAGCCCCACCTACCGAAAGAGTAGAGTTAAGGCTCACAGCCCCTGCTATGGTCACTGTAGAGGCAAAGTTTGCTGCACCTCCCACACTAAGAGTTGATGCAAGGCTGACTGCCCCACCTACAGTTACTGTACCACCAAGATTTGTATTACCACTTACACTTACATCATCTTTAAATGTCGCCGCCCCAACAGCAGTTACTGTTCCGCCTACATGTAAATTTCCGCCAATAGTTGCATTATTAACAGATACATTTCCACTGATACCTACATTTGTAAGATTAGAACCATCTCCATAGTAGGCACTTGCACATACCCGTGCATTTGCTGCTTGAACATTAGTACCAGCAATAGTTACTGTGCTTGCAAAGTTAGCTGCGCCACCTACACTGAGAGTCGAAGCCAGACTTACTGCACCACCTACTGTGACTGTGCCGCTAAGATTTGTATTACCACTTACACTTACATCATCTTTAAATGTAGCAGCACCTACAACATTAAATGGTCCACTAACTGATACACTGCCACCAGCATGTATAAATCCTGATACAGAGATGTTTGTAGCAATGCCCAGTTCAGCTTCCACATTTGTAAGATTAGAACCATCTCCGTAGAAGAATGCAGCCGTTACATTACCAACTACATTTACATTACCACTTACCGATACATCGTCAGCAAAGTTTGCTATATTACCTATACAAACAGAAGAAGCAACATCCAAACGTCCGCTAACTGAAACATCATTGTCAAACTCCGTTTTTGAAGTAAAGGTAGCTGCACCAGCCGCTGCAAATGTTCCACCAACTGATACATTATTTTTAAGTATTGCTGCATTCTCTACTGTAACTGTAGACTTAAATGTTGCAGCCCCTACAGCCGTTACCGTACTTTGAAGCTGTGCTGCACCTGATACAGTTACCGTGGAACCAAAGTGTGCGGCCCCACCAACTGATACAGTACTTTGCAGATGTGTAGCGCCAGCTAAAGTAGCTGTGCCGCCAACATAAAGAGTGCCACCTACCGTGGCATTACTTACAGATATATTGCCAGCAATTGTTGCGGTTACACCACTAAGGTTTGAGCCATCTCCAAAGAAAGAACTTGCACATACTTTATCATCTACATGTAAGTTTCCATCCAGAGATACCGATCCATCCACTCCCAATGCACCAGTAATCTGAACTGCATTTGTTGCTACCTTCAGGGCAGTATTAGTTCCATCACCAGTTTGCACAGCCTTCAGAGAAGTATCTACGCCAGTATTACTTGCAGACGAACTAACAAGTATTACCTGCTTATATGTATTTGATATTAGCTGTCCAGTTAAGTCACTCATATTAGATTCCAATATTTATCTGTTGATCCCCAAGTACTTGAAGCTTCGCTCCATGTAAGATTTCTACCGCCCGTATCTGGACGAGGATTGAGAATAGCTGGATTATCTCTTACATCAGGTACTTTATTCTGAGGATGGTTCTTCAGATCAAACTGTCCTTCAAAGTCTTCTGGGCATACCAGCATCCCATAGCTATTCATTTGCATTACTCTATGCGGATATACAAACCCACACACATCACACATAGCCAGTGCGTTTTTATTACTAGCCATTAAACGTACCTCAATCTAGGTACTACATGCATAGAAGCACGTTCTCTATCTTCCTCCATTGCTCTCATAAGAAGTTCTTCATAGTTTGCCTTCAACATCATAATTCTATTCTCAGGAACAAGAGGTCGCTTCATTGCCATATAGTAGGCAAGACCACATGTAAGGCAAGGCAAAAATCTTTTAGGTAGGTCTGCATTTTGTATAGCAGATTTATTTACATCCTGAAGCTCAGAAATAACTTCCATCTTTAAAATATCTGTAGAATTATCAGGAAGGGGCCATAAAGACAGAGTAGGATTATCACGCCCTCTGCGAATAGAATATTGTGTAGGACGACCTGTCTGTGTCTTGTTAGGAATGAGAAGATATTCTTCAGGAGTTATACGCTCTAACTGTATATCAGTATCATCTCTATTAAGAACAACTTCCAGAGCATCTACAGTAGAAGATGAAAGGGAGTATGCTGTAACGCTTGCTGATACAGTTACATTAGAAACAGAAGTACTCCATAGAAGCACACCCCTGTTCTGCCAATCTTTAAGCATAAGGTTTATAGAGCGACGAGCAGAAGCAGGTTCATGACCAAGAGTATCTTCACCCCCAATCATTTCTGTAGCTTCTTGTATAACCTCATCTATATCAAGGTTAAAGTCATATGTTCCTGAAACTGCCATTATGCTTTAGCCCTTTTTCTAGTTGTTTTCTTTTTGGCAAATGTTCTGACGTTAGTAGGTTTACCACTAACACCTTGAGCCTTTGATCTTTTTCTTGACACTGCACTTTTTCTTTGTGCAGCAGTCATTCTATTAGCTGTGGCCCGTGGCACACACTTTGGATATTTTCTCTTACTTGATTTTGTGGATGCACGACCACAGGCTTGGAACTTGCCCTTAATTTTAGGCGCACCAATGTCCACCCAATCTCCTTTTGGACCTTTTCCAAACCATTCTTTCAAGCTCATGCGTAAGTACCACCACGCTTCTTGTATGTCCTAACTAACCAAGCATTAGCATAAGCACTAGGATATACATCAAACTTACGTTTAGCTTCAGACTTCACCCGTGAATACAAAGCTTTATTCTTTGGTGTAGGTGACTTCTTTTTAGCTGTAGTCTTACGTTTTCTTTTTACTGCCATTTTTACCTCTTGCTTTTCGTATAGCCTCTTTACCTTTTTTAAATATAGAAGCTACTTGAGTTTTGCCCATAACTTTGGCACGTTGTTCTCCTACAGTTAGTATTTGTATCTTACGAGCATAAGGCTTATTTATTCTTTTAACCTTTGCCACTGTAGCCCTAGCATCTGCTGGGGTAGCAAACTTTATACTAACTGTATCTTTTGGATTCTCATCAGTATAAAGTCTACGTCCAGAACCTTTAGGCTTTTTTCCTGTTCCTACTTTTGGATCTTTTGTTTTTACCATTCTTTAAAACTTTGTTTAATGATTTAGCTTGACTTGCGTGTAACTTAGAGGCTTTATTTAAACCTTTAATAACTTTTTTAACTCTAGCTTTATTTCTTGGTTTCACTTTTATATCCTCAAGTTTTACCGTGAACGGCCACCACGGGAGCGATATTTGGTAGCTTTACCACCACCCATACGGCGAACTGTTCCACCTTTAGATTTGTATTTAGTAGCTTTACCACCACCCATACGACGGACAGTGCCACCTTTAGATTTGTATTTAGTAGCTTTACCACCACCCATACGGCGAACAGTCCCACCTCTGGATTTATATTTAGTAGTTTTACCACCGCCCATGCGACGGACAGTGCCGCCTTTGGACCTACCTTTAGTCCTCTTCATCGCCATCTTCAATCTCCTCTGCATATAGATTGTTAAAAGTAATATTAGGGTTCATGTAACTGTTATCTATTTCTGCTGAGTGTATATATTGACTTGGTGCAAAGTCTGGCGCACCTTCACCTGTGACCCACAAAGCAGGATTAGTTACTCTAACTCTATTATTAGGTAACGCCACAATGTTACCTGTAAATTCATCTGCATCTATAAGTTCTAGTACATGTGATTGTTTATGTTGTGCTGGATCATCTGAAATATAACTGTCAGTGTAATCTACAGTAAACATATAACGACCTGTATAGAACTCTCCATTTATTTTACATATCCACGGACTTGAGGATACTCTATCAAGAACGACTATAGCATGATTTCTGGAAGAACAATCCCAAGGTTGAGCAAAATGTGTTGGCATTAGTTCCGGCCACTCATCCAATTCTGTATCTGCAATCAAAGCAGCTATTGGCATTCTGGCCCACATTGCACCACCATGTATATTTTCTTCTTCATCACATCCAGTAAATACCACCTGAAAACTTAATGATCTATCTGGTATAGTATTCACTGCAAATGCTAATCCGTGTAAATATTCTCCTTCATAATCTTCATGGTTATTAGTAAACTCTTTACGCACCCAACACTTAAAGTGTGGAATATTAGAAATTAAATAGGACATAGTATTTTTTTAGCATCTCCATCTTCTACGAGCTTGTCTAAGCCGACTGTTAGGGTTACGTGCAGCCTTTGGAAACTTTTTCATTTGTCCCGCTGATCTTGCACAATATGATTTACGTCTTGCGGCCCTTGCTTTAGTCCTTGGTTTACTTTCTGTTACGGCAGTTTTGAGTTTAGAACCGGGGTTCTGTCTACGATATTTAGCTACACCCTTCTTGGTCATCCCAGCACCCTTCTTGGTAGGACGCTTCATGCCCCGACCAATGGTGATGCCTTTCATGTTGCTAGGCTTTCTTTTTCGCTTTACTGCCATATGTATACCTAAATTTCTTTCTTAAATATTTACATAGATTGTTAATATACTCTTGAAAGTCTTCGTAGTCATTCTTATCTGGTCTAGTTCCTGAGAAGTCAATAAGACTATAGTTGTCATATCCTTCTTCTACAGACTTATTATACTTCTCTAGAAACTCCTTAGTAACCACGCATAGCCTTACCAAAACCTCGCACCTTACCACCCATGCGACGTTTTACTGTACCCTTAATCTGACCACCATACTTGGATTCATATTCCTCAAAAGCCATACCTTTATCAGAGCTATCTATAGTAATTATTCCAAAAGGTGTTTTAACTCTAGACTTACGGCCAGTCATATCATCAACAAAATATTCTTTCATTGTTTCATAGCCTTTGTTGCCAGCCATTGTACCACGACCACCACTACTAACTGGAGCTTTAGGTGGTTCTTGTTTTTTAACAGGCGGCTTTGGTTTCTTTTTAACATCTGCTATAGTAGAGCTAGGTTTAGGTATAGCTTGAACTGAAGGAAGTTTGCCAGCTTCTGCTGGTTGTGTTCCTGACTTACCTCCTTTTAAAGCTTGATCAAGAGCTACAGCAGCGGCTGTAGTTGCTAAACCTCCAGCAACTGCCTTACCTTTTCGAGAAAGTCCAACAATTTTTCCTTTATCAGCAGGAGTTTTTGATATTCTTGCTGGAACTTTAGGTTTAGAAGTTTTAGCTGGTTGAGTATTTTTTCTTACAACAATTTTTTTGCCGGGAATTTTATCAGAAGCTTTTGACATTCTTCTTCCAACCTCACTAGCTCTCCTTCCAGCAGCTTTAAGCATTTCTTCTTTTGCAGCACCACTAACCTGTCTAGCAGGTCTAGTTGTCCTTGTTGCAACATCAGAAACTCTAGGTTTAGATGGTTTTGAAGTTTTAGAAACTTGAGGTTTAGCTTTCTTGCTTGCTGCTCTTGCAGCCGCTCTGCTTGCTCCTGCCGCTACAGCATCATCTGCTGATCCACCAGCAGAAATTCTTCCTTGAGCTTCACGGGCTTTTCTAGCTGCTGTACTTCTGTCGGCAGAAGGTTTACGTGCTACTTTAGAAGCTGCTTTAGGCGCAGGACTTACTCCCGGTTTAAGTACAGGCTTTCCACCTTTTAATTTAAGAGAACCATCTCGATTTCTTTGATAGTTACGATTAGCTGCTGTTGGTCGTTTTACAACATTTTTATTTTGAACTGCTTTCCTAGCCTGAGTCATATTCATTTTAGGAGCATTTGGTGCTTTTTTAACAGCAGTTGCTGATGCTTTTTTAAAACCCTGTTTAGCAAGATATTTTGCTACATGGGGAGCAACCATTCTAACACCACCAAGAACAGCCATTGCAATTAAAGGTATAGCCATAACTTAGTCCTCCACCTTGAAAGATTTACCTTCATCATAATCTTCATCGACTACAACATCTTGAGGCGGACCCTTTACTTGTGGTCCTTTACGTGCAGCACCATAGCCTTGGCCTGTAGGACGACCTACGATCTCATCAAGGTTATGGGGCCGTTTAATAAGTGTATGTGGTCCCGGCATCTAACTTCTCCTTTTGCGTTTTCTGCGTCCTGCCTCGCTAAGTGCGATGGCTATGGCTTGTTTACGATTCTTAACTTTTTTACCAGAGCTACTTTTAAGTTTGCCCCGTTTATACTCACCCATTACTTTTTTTACCTTGCCGGGGCGAGTAATCTGTTTTCTTATACTAGAGCGATTAGTCATAGATTGCAGCTATAATCTGACCACCTGTCATACGAGATACTATTGGTTTTTTCTTTAGTTTAGTTTTTTTCTTTTTTTTCTTCATTGCTTCAGCAGCTTCAGCTTCCATTTCAGCTATTCGATTTGCTGAATCAATAACTGGACCCATATCTTCTTTAGGCATTTGAGTATAATCTGCTGGTTTTTTATCTGACATTAGCTTGCTCCTTGTATAACTGTATTAGGTCCACCAGCAGGAGAGCCAGCAACTGCCATATCATCCGATCTGGTACGCCGTGCTTGATTTCTAAGTTGATCTATTGCAATCTGATACTGTTGTTGAAAGATAGGAAGAGTATTCCAATCTTTCATAAATATAGTTGCCTCTATCATGCAACCAGCAAAGAGAGCATCATAACAGTATTCACTAAAATAGTTTGTTGTTGTTACGCTAGTTCCCGTAGCAGAAGCAAGGGCAAGCGGCTGTGACTGTGATTCAACTTCTACCGTAATTACCGATACAGGTGTGGGTACAATACGAATAGAAGAGTTAGTTCTGCGACTATAGTATCTGGGTGTTCCTGTAGAAGCACTAACAGGCCAATAGTCATTTACATATTCATTTGTTCTTTGAAGAAGATTAGTCGTGCTTGTACCACTGCTAACTACAAAGTTAACATTACGCACAACAAGAGTACGATCATTCAAAGAAACAGCACCAGCATTTCCAGCCGATACTGATACATTGGTATATTCGCTTAGACCTACATCGTCTAAGTCTTTTACCAATCGAAACTCTGTTTTCTTTACAAAAGCAGATACCTGCGTAGAAAACTCCGTAGAGTCATTCTCCGTTGTATTAATCAGGTCTGTCTTTAGATAGCTAAAGTCAGGCATGACTAGCCAAGCATAGCAGTTAGAACTGAACCATCCGTAGGACCAGAAACACTGACCACACCAAACACAGCAACACCCATGTCACCAATGTAAATGTCAGATGCTTCATTAGCTGCTACCTGAAACTTAATAGCCGTACCTTCCGCTGTTTTATTTGTAATCTGTCGTTGCCCTTTAATAGAAAAAGAACCAGCCGCAGATGCTACAGCATGAATAGCCATAATACGAGTAGTGCTAGGAATATTAGCATCAGCAGTTCCATTGCTTCCTACAGTCGTATCATCTTCTACATATTTAAGAACGGCATCACCAGTAGCTATTGCAACTTTAATATTTGTAGCCATTTATTTCTCCTTTAAGAATAAGAAGAGAGTGGCCGAAGCCACCCTCCCTTATTTTGCTGATTAACCAGCACTTCCATACCAGCTACGCCAATCCGAAACGCCGAAGCTGTAACGCTCACGGGCCTTGAATCGAAGATTGCCAGTATCAAAGTCAGGCTCCATCTTAGTCTGAAGCGGAGACCGTACAAACATCTTCGTGCCGTTCGGTACATCCGTTTTAAGAAACCATGCATCTGTATCAGTAAAGCGACGGTTAATGTAGAAACCTTCAGGAACCATCCCCATATGACGAGTTGCATTAATGGCATTCGTATTCGGGTTCGCATCAGCAGCACTCGTCTGAGTGTTACCGGGAGACGAAAGAACACGATCTGCAACAGCCCAGTAATCAACCGGAATATGCAGAGAAACAGCACTTGCACCAATCAGAATACCACGATCATCTTTGATCTTCTGAATAGTGGTCAATGCAGTTTCAAGAGTTGCTTCCGACAGGTCAGCCGCACCAAGAAGGTTGGACTGGTTGCCATCAGAAATCGTTGGGTGAGAAGCGGAAAAGAACGCAGCACCATCACCAATGGTATCAGAGAAACCATTGTTGTAGATGTTAGCAGCCTTCACCTGCTTCGTGTTCGCCATTGCACGGGCTAGGCCACGGGCACGAAGTTTAGCGAACGTGTCATAAAGATTGTCTTCCATCGCTTCTTCGGTAACGGCAAAAGCAAGCGCAACGGTTTCCGCTGTGTAACGGGCCGTGTAGCTTTCCTGTGCGTCATCATAAGAAACCGATGCACCCTCTCCCTTAGTAGGAGCGGTGCCGAAGCCAGTGAAGAGAACTTCTTCTTCAAAGGCACGATCAGAGTTTTCAATCTCATAAAGAGGTTCATGTTCATTATTAACCTCTCCATACTCCATCCCAAAAACGGCGTTAAGACCGGGAAGGAGTTCTTTAGCAATACTAGCTCTATTAATAGCCATGATAAATCCTCCCTATTAAGCCGTTGACGCCGTAGCCGTTACAAAACGGTCACGGTGATGGTTAAGCCATACTTCCACAATCGGGAACGCATCAGAGTCCTTTTCATCAGGGAACTGAGCTTTACCAATTACACGAACGGCAGCGGCAGCTTCCGTACCAGATGCACCATCCAGATAGTAGCTTGACTGACCCGTAGTTGTGCTGCCCGAAGAGGCAGTGGAGCTAACGGTTACGTTGTAGTTTCTGACAATAGCCAACTCAGCCGCAGATAGCGAAAGAGAAGCCTGAATGTAATACGTCTGATCGGGATCAGTTATTACAAAGAATTTAATGTCCGTGGCACTTGTTCCACCCGGCCAAAAGCGGGAGAACTTCTGCTCGCCATTTTCAACATACTGACAACCCATAAATACTCCAGATGGCTTGAGAGTTGCAGCGATATACGGAGAAATCGTTGCAAAGTTCGCACCGGGAAGCACTACCGGATCGCCGGTAAAGATGCTATTGGAGGGCGTTTGGGCCTGACCCGATGAGGTCAGAGTAATCATGTCGGTTACAGCTTCGTTATTGTAGCCGCCACCCTTCTTACGAGCAGGAATGAAACCACGAAATGCTTTAGTAGTAGACATGTTTCATCTCCTTAATTGGGGAAGTTAGTCCTGAAAGGACGGTTGCCTTCCCTTTGTTGTAACAGAACGACTCGTATTAGAAATAGGAAAACGTGAATCAGAGTTTTTCATCAACTGAGAGTTGACAGCTTCCATCTGATCATTTGCTTTACCTTCATAAAATTTCCTACGAGCGCTCACTTTTCCGGCTGGCATCTTAACTAAGGCTACATCACCTCGACACACAGAGCCTTGATACCTGCCCTCATCTCTCACGAAAGATGTAAGAGCCATTTCAGGAACTTCATCTGGAGTTACAAACACCCACCCTGCTTGCAATTTTTTGCCAACATTTGTGATGTCATCTTTGCCTTGAAGGGAGACTCGTATCCAACGTAGTGCCATGCCCTCATTATCAAAACGTGCTTTCACACTTTCTGGAATTTCAAGTGCATTTGGCTCTTCAAAGGTCCAATTTTCTTCTCTAGTATTTTGTTCTCTCATACTCTCAGTACGTGATTCATTTCGTGTCATATTCTTTCCTCCACGCTTACATGTTTATGTTAGTATATTCGCCATCAGCCGAAGATACCTTCAGCTTCTCAGCAGCATACTGTTCAAGTGGGATACCCCATTTATTAGCCAATCTTACGTCTTCTTTCGAGAGCTTGACTTTTTTTCCTGCGGACGGAGACGAGCGTGAAGCCCCCGATACCACTTGAGCAGGTTGTAACGTGCCTGAGTTACTTTGTCTCTCAGTTTCCTGCACACGGTCTGAAGTTTGACCAAAGGCCATTTTAAGGCGTCGATCAATTTCTTCATAAAATTCTTCATCATTTGGATTATATCCTTGTTCTTTTAATTCTGCATCTAGCGCAAGAGCCGCTGCTGTTTTAATAGTATCTTGACCAAACCATTGATTTCTTTCAGCCCACTCATTTGCTTTTGGATCATAAGACGGCTGTTGCGTTTGAGTAGACTGCGGTGTAGCCTCTACTTGCTCTTCTTTTTGTTTAAGTTTTTTAGCAAGATTATTTTTATAAGTTTGTACAGTTTTTAAATCTGCTTGAGCATTATTTAATATCTCTTGAGCTTTAAGAACTTTTTCTTTGTCTCCATCTTCAAAAGCTTCCATATAAGCTTGTCTAGCAAGCTCCATATTTTGAGTTAGCTGTTTTTCATTAGCGTCAAGACTACGAGTCGCAATGCTATCAACTTCATTATCTTTAGCTAATAGATTTGTTTTTAGCTCTTCATTCTGTTTCATAAGAGCTTCAATTTGTTCTTCACGTTCTTTGCGCTGTCTAATTAATTGCCTAATTCTTTTTTCAGCACCTTTAGTTTCTATACCTTCTAGTTCTTTTGGCTGTTCTTCTTTTACAGGTTCTTCTTGAACTTCTTCTTGTACAGCTTCAACAGGCGGTTGTTCCTGTTCTTCTTCTTCTTCTACTTTTATTTCTTCTTGTTCTTCTTCAATCTCAAATTCAACTTGTTTGTTTTCTTGTTCATCTTTTAGGATCGTAACGGTTTCCCAACCATCATTTTCGTTACTCATTTTATTCTCCGTTGTTAACGACACAAACGATTACGTTTATATTATTATATCACAAAAGTATAGATTTCCCAAATTAACTAGAGCCTTTTCCTAAATTAAAAGTTGGATCAAGGTCTTTAGGTTCCTCTACTTTCATAATAATCTGATCATCAAACAAGAGTATTAGACGTACACCCTTGTAAAACAGTTTAGTTCCTGCATGTTTGCCATAGCATACATAGTCACCTACATTACACCATGCTCCAGCGGGGAACTTTTCTTTATCCATGTATGCCAAGTCTCCTAACGCTAGAACCTGTGCGACAGTGGTGAGATATGACATATCATCCTTGGTTGAATCCGGTATAAGAATACCGCCTTTGGTTATACTCTTTACTGAAACGGGGCGCACTAAAACGTGAAATCCCGGTAGAGTGGGTAGTGGACTTGGATCGGGGGCGTCATCCTCAGTTATCCACATATCATTTTTTAGTGCGCCACCTAAACCTACTTGTTGCATTGTTAGTCTTCGTCCTCCATATATATTCGTTTTTTAATTATTTCTGTTAAATTATCTCTGGCCCACTCAAGGCTAGAAATAGAACCAACAAGTTGCCTGTAGTGTGGGTAGTCTTCAGCACTACCATTACCTAATGCTAGTCGCAACTTATTAATCTCTTCATTATACTCTTGTACTACCTCGTCCCAAATTTCCATTCTTAGTTATAGATGGTGCTTTTGCGAGAAGGTTTAATTGGTTTCGGTGCCTTCCAAGAATCATCTTCCCATTGGTTTAGCTCACTACGAATGGCACGACCACCCGTAACGTCTTGAGCATAGGCATCTCCATAACTTTTTTGAGTATCCTTTACATGAAAAGGATATCCTTTACCTTTCTTCATCATTGATTATCTCCTGTTGTTGAACAGCCATTTGCACAAGAGCATTCAAAGCCTGTGCATCTATATCTGCCTTTGTTTGCATTTCTTTATCAAGCATTTCTTTTACATTTTGTATAGCCTGTCGTTCATCTTCTTTATTTAATTTAAACTCTTCAATCATTGCTTTTGTCATCAGTTCCATTTGTTTTAATTTTTCCTTACTGGAACGATTAGCTTCTGAAGTATCACGTTTAAGATTATCAGTTGCAGTTGCTTTCATCATACCAATGATTTGTTCATTTTCTTCAAGCTCTAGCTTCTTATTTTTCAGTTCAAGCTCTGCTGCATTGGTTGCTGTATCTGCCTGAAGCTTCTGTTTCTCAAGTTCAACCTTGGCCTGTTCCAGAGATACCAGTTGCTGTTCCGGTGATTGGGCCATACCCATTGCCTGATTAGCATTAAGCACTTGCTGTGCTGCCTGTGCCATAGCCATTTCAGCAGCAGCAGGATTATTCATCTGTTCTGGAGCCTGTTGCATTATTTGATTTGCAATACCACTCATCTGTTCCTGATACTTCATCACGGAGTGTTCTTGAATATTAGCCTGAATAATAGGGGCTACACGTTCCATAATTGGATTAGCACCATTGATGGGGTCTTGCAGATAAGACATCTTTACCTGTATGTGTGCATCATGGTTCTGACCGGGAAAGGCTGCAATAGGAACGCCTTTCGTTGCTGCCATAATATCAGATACCGGATCCATTGCTTTAGGCTCAATTTTAGGCGGAAGTATTTCATCCGCATTAGGCATATTAGAGGCATTAAGAATTGTTCTATTTAATGCTTCTAGATTAAACATTCCCGGTGGTGATTGCTGCGCCATCTGTAACGCCATGTTAGCCATCATCATACGATGTGCATTGCTGGGAATGTTAGGATCAGATACTGGAATAATATCTATACGGCCATCAAAGTCCTTTTTAAATATACTACGATCTTCATAAGGAACATCATATGGATATTCATCAGGAAGATAATCATAGTCAATACGAGCAAGAATACGGAACTCATCTTTCTGAGATTTATGTACTCGTTTGTGAATTGCTGTAAAGAACTTACTACTTGCTTCTAGCAGGGCCATAGTAGTTCCAACGGGTCCATAGGAGGCAGCATCAGAGATAACTTGCTCCGTGCTGTCCGCAAACTTCTGACCAGCAGTAGCCACGAAATTCAACATTTGGAATAGAGTAGAGGAAGGCTCTTTATAGGGAAGGGGAACAATAGCCTTTGATAAATCTACACCAGTTGCCTCAACCTCCTTGAACTCGCCGGGAGATATAGGATCATTGTCACCAACCATCCTGACTCCCTTGGCCTTAAATCCTCCCGGTAAATTGGCAAACTGTCCAGCATCTATGAGGGAACGCATAGCTGCCGTTGCACTCATTGTTAGATTGCCAAGGAAATGAATAAGGCCCAATCCATAAAAACCAAAGCCGGGAACAAATCTATAATGTACAAAGTGATTTACTTTTTCTTTGTTCGGGTCATCTTGCTTGTAGTTTCTACGAATACTTAACACCTGTCTGGACTGCTGTTCAACAGTTACGATATAGGGACAGGCTTCATCTTCATTTTCAATATTAAGATAGCAATGCTGTTCCAGAAGAACATACTGCGGATCATGATCTGACATAGGAGACAAACCAATAATCGTATCCATCTTTTCGCTAAACGAAGTGCTAGGATAAGAAGATGGATCACCAAGCTCAACATCTCCATATACACCGGCTCTCATATCTCTTTGTAGTTCTATAGGACTACGATAGATTACATGTGTATAACGATCTGCATTAGAAAGATCAGTTGCATAGTAAGAAACATAGAACTGATCTATGGGAATAAATTCTGACTTGGGACGCTTTACAGTAGCATCATAGTACAGCTTCTTAAATGCAGAACCAATCAGCGGTAGATGGAACAACATCCTTTCAAACTCATCAAAGTATTCAGGCATCTGTTCCGTTACCTGATAATTCATAAAGTTCTGCACACGATTAGCTTGTAATTCTTTTTCTGGTGTGGACTTACCAAGTATTCTAGCTTTTACAGGACCATTAGCAGGAAACAATTCACCAGATGCCTTGGATTGAAACTTGACTGCCGACTCAATCAATAGGGGATGTACAGCAGTGCAAGCACCCTCAAAGGGTTCGGAACCCTGTTCAAGCTTCAGGCCCAGCAGATCAAAGCCACGTTCAAACATTGACTCCCATTCAGCACGGGAATCTTTATCAGCCTCAAAGTTTTCTATCACATCATTGGCAATATCTACTAGATCATCTTCGTCCATATCCTCTGCCATATTGCCATACCATTCAGCAATATCTTCAGAGGCTTCCATTTCTACAGGATCAGAAAAATCAACGATAACATTACCATCATCGTCCACTTCAAAAGTAGCATCAATATCTTCTGACTCAGGAGTAAGAGGTACGACATTTGTTTCCTGTTCTGGTATACGATCAAAGGGATTACGTTCTGTTGCCATTATACTATCCTAGTTGGTAAAAGTTTTGCTGCTACATCAGGTCCATATATACCTGCAAGAATGTTAAAAGTATCTGTTGCTGGTGTTCTGGTACGAGGAGTTGCAGTTGCAATATCTACTTCTTCTT
>CETC01158482.1_pt1 | contig 16144 bp, 20 predicted proteins | sample 326911 | NCBI WGS metagenome assembly CETC01 (sample SAMEA2622694, study PRJEB7988) | marine metagenome | isolation source: saline water (ENVO:00002010), including | reverse complement strand
CTCGGATTTTGACACCACCAGAACCAAACGGGGGGGGATCGCCGTTTTTGGCCTTGTATCGCCGTTTTTGGGGTGCCCCAGCTGCGTGTTCATCAAAAACCGCCGTTCTTAGGCTCTCAGCGTGGTTTGCTGGTTCCCGGATTTGATGCGTGCCTGATCGTGTGGCATTCCCTGCACAGCCCCACCAGGTTGTCCAGGTCAGCCCACCTGTCAGGCGCGTCAGCTACCGGCACCAGGTGGTGTACCTGCTCCACACTGGCTGCCTGGCAGTCAGCACACACACCGTGTTGGCTTGCGATCACGACCCGGCGTAGGCGCATCCACCGGCTGCCACGCATCCACCCTGGTCGGCTGTACGCCTCATCCCTCACCGGCCCTGCCAGCCGCAGCTGTGCGCCGTGTGGCCCCAGTGACTTCACCGGACCCGCCCCTTGGTGTTTCCATTCTCGCCACCCACAGCGCAGGCCGTCAAGCGCTTCACCCATCCACAACCAACGCACGCTGGTGCTGTGGATATCACAGCAGCTCCAGCCCTGCAGCCTGTGCAGCTGCACGCAGGTCAGTGGTAGCTGTGGCCAGCAGCCCACGCACTTCCTGGTTGCCTGAGTAGTCCCAGATGTCCCTGCAGGCCCGTGCAGCCGCCAGGGCACGCTTGAGCGCCGCCAGTGACTCACGCCGCCGTTGCTCACGCTCATCCAATGTGGGCCGTTGTGCTGCTTCCTCAGGCACGGTGCCGTTGTTTGCCTCCAGGTAGTCCGACACCACCTGGGCGTTGGTGATGACATCCTCAGGTGGCAGTGGCTCACGCCGTACCCCAGACTCATCACGCACCACAGCGCCCTGGATCAGCTCGCCCATGCTGCGCAGCACCTTGGATGCCTGATCCACCAGACGCTGTGACCAGTCAGGTGCCTGCACATGGTGGCCCATCAGCGTGTGAATCCACGTGCCTGGATCAGCTGCATCACCATGGTTAGCGTACTTGGCCAGCAGGTGATTGGCCTGCCTGCCCACACGCTGCCTGGCTGTACGCAGCGCCTTGGTGTAGTCGCCCCCTGATGCGTCAATCAGGTCAGGCTGGTCACGCAGCATGGCCTTAGCAATGGCCCAGTAGTCCAACCTGTCCATGCACACTGCCCGCACGTACCAGGCAGCCAGGGCACGCTCAGATGCCAGGCGGATACGCCCGTGCAGCCGGGCCAGCTCATCCACCCGGCGTGCCTCACCTGTGCCTGACTTGCATGGGGTTGCCAAGGCCACGCTCAGTGGCTGCCCCTGCTGTGTTGCTGTGATTGTTCGTACCTCACTCATCTGTTGCACCTCCCTGTGCGACGCGCGCGTGGATCAGCTGGCGAATGGAATATCCGCGTCTGTGATGGGGCCGCTGCCCCCCTGGTCCTTGCGTGCCTTGACCCGTCGTGTGGCATCAGCTCGCCGCTGGGGGCTGCCCTTGGGAATGGGGTTGCCACGTGAATCCCATTGCTTCCCGGTATCTGCGTTGGTGATGGCGTGCCGCTCGGTGCGTTCCGCATCCGTTTCCAGCTTGGTCATCACCAGGCCTTCCTTGGCGTAGCCCAGCTGAATCCAGCACTTGGCTGTCTGGGTGCCGTCCAGGGTCAGCTTGCACACACGCCGCCGCCCGTGCTGTGTGTCCACCCATTCCCCCACCGTGATAGCACACGGACCCCCTGCCCCTTCACCTGGGGTCAGGGGGCCACCTGTGTACTTGGTTCCTGATTTCGTAACCCGTTCCTTGGCCCACAGCTCAAACGTCCCAACCAGGGGCTGGTCGGTGTCACTGGTCAGCAGGGCGCTGGTGTCGCCTTCCCAGATGTAAAGGTTTCCAACGTATGTTCGCGCGCTCATTGGTCGGCCCCCCGGTGTGATTCGTATGCGTCTGGGTCCAGCTCAATGTCCGAACGTGGAATTCCCAGCACCCGCAGGTAGCGGTACTTTTCGATGTAGCTATCAGCAGCTGCAGATTCCTTCACCGGGTCACGATGAATCCGTACCGGCAGCGTGTCCTTCCATCGCCGTTCATGGCCATGGCCGATCAGCAGCCACACATTGGTGCGGTTGATGCTGACATCGGTGGCCTGCTCCCAATGCGTTTCAGCTGGGATCAGCGCCAGCCCATGCCTGGCCAGCAGTGGCGCTGCGTAGCCCACGATATCGTCACGGGTCACGTAGTCGTATCCGCCAGCACTCATGGGTGCCTGCCCAGCCTTGTCCACCGCCTGCACTTCCATGCGTGCCGCAATCAGGGCATCCTGCCACGCACGCACAGGGGCAGTGGGCACCCGCTCAGCACCCACTGCCGCCTGCGGCGCTCCCTTCCCGGTTGCGTCAACCGACATGCCGCCACTGCCCATCGTCGTGCAGCTCCAGCTTGAAATTGCCGCTTCCCAGGCTGACCACTGGCGTGCGGTCCAGTCGTTCGGCCATTTCCGTTGCCCGCTGGCTGGCGATTGACCCGGCCAGGTGCTGCATGTCCATCAGCGCCAGCGCCAGCTTGTCATGGATGCCACGCATGAGCAGTTCCTGGGTTTGGGTGATGGCCCGGTGTTCCCGGCCCATGACCCGCATGGCTTCAAACTCACCCAACAGTTCCTTGGCAGCCACCACCTGTTCGGGCATCTTTTCCCGCAGGTAGCTGTCAACCACATCCGTGAATTCGTTGCGTTTCATTCGGCACCCCCATCGAATCGGCGCGCACCGCTCAGCGAGTCCGCGAGGCTGCCGCCTGCAAACTTCAGGGCAGTGAACGCAGCACGCAGTGATGTTTGGGCAGGCGAGTCTGTGACCACATCCGTGCCCAGGCGTTCCACGCAGGGGTTGAGCAGCCGGTACGCTTCACGCATCAGCTGCTGTGCCTTCACCATGTCCGGCGTTTCATTCGGCCCAGGCACCAGCATGCCCAGGCGTTCGCCCGGCTCGCTTGGTGCCAATGTCTGGACCACCCGTGTGACTGTCTGCATAGCTTGACCTCCCATGCAGGTTGGGGGTCCGCTTGTGCGTAGTGGTCATTAGCGGACCCTGGACCATGTGTTCATCGGCCAAGGTACGCCAGACGCTTGCATCACGCAAGCAGATCGGGTTATCGGGTCAGCCCCAGTTGCCTACCACGTATTCGATGTGCAGGTGTGGGCGACTGGTGCATACCTCAAACTGAATGCCCCCGATAGTGCAGTCATCCACCACCCAGTCATCGTATTGGCTGGGGATGAACGCCTCCGGGCCGCTGGTCGGAACGCCTTGCCACTTGGGGGCTACCTGCGTGGACCTGAACAGGTAATTGGTGCTATTGCTGATGTTGGCTGGCCATTCATAGGGGCTGCCTGTTTTCTCGGGCCGCACCTGGGGCCACCATTTTTGGGCACCTGGGTACCCAGACAGGCTGTAGCCGTCACCAAGCCGTAGCCTGCCTTCCATTACGGATGGCCCGGTGCCACCGTTGCTGGTGTTGTTGCCAGGCCACAGCCCGGCCCTGATGTTGTAAGCGTAGCTGCCCATGCTGGGCAGGTCTCCAGCTGTTCCGTCCCATTCAAACGTGGATGCGTCATGACTGATGGTGCTGGCGTTGGATTCCTGCACAGTCTCAGCCCGCAGCGTGCCCCAGGGACGGTTGCTGTGTTCCCTGTAGGTGTCATGCAATACCTGCAGCTCAATCGCATCGGAATCCCCGGCTGGGTACTCCCAGTTCGATGTCAACGGGTCAGGCATCGGCACACCCTCACGTGGCAGCATGCGGATACGTGGCATCACCCACCAGGTGCAGTAGCGTTTGGCGTTCCGGTTGGTGTTACTGAACGTGGCGCTGGTGGTTGGGCCAACACCTGGGGGCAGCTCATATGGGGGAATCTCAAACTGCGTTTTCAAGAACCGGTATTCCAGCTGGCCACCACCATCAATCCAGCTGCCGTATTGGCTGCTGTGACCACGCCCTGGGAACACACGCTTCAGCCAGTACACCGTTGGGTATCCGCCAAACCAGTTCCCCATTGCTTCCCAGCCGGTGTAGTAGCCAGCGTCCGGGTCCACTTTGTACACCACCTGGTCAACGTCCGACAGCACCAGCCCGCGCGATCCTGTGTAGGGAAGCGTATGCGCCTCACCTGCCATCATCTCAGCTTCATATTCCTGCCAGGTGGGGATGCCCAGCCACCACTCTGTGCCGCTGGTACCCGTGATGGCCCAGCGTTTGTTCCAGGTCATGCCGCCGCGCACCTTGGCGTGCTGCAGGCCTGATGTCCTGGTACGAATCTGGGTGTAGGTGATGGGTCGGCCCAGGCACCACTCAGGCGAATCGGTCATATCCGATGGATTCCAGCTGGGTGGTCGCGGGTCGCCGTTGGCAATGCCGCCGTTGACAGCCACCGCATTGCCCTGCCAGTTCCACTGCCCCGTGCTGGTTGGCCAGCTGCTGAATCCATCGCTGTAGTCCTTGGGCCGGAACACCCGATGGCATGTGACCACCTCACGCACCTTGACCTGTGCCTGGTCAACGGATGACCCTTGGCCACCTTCCTGGCGAATCATCAGCTCACGTGCGCTGTCATCCCATTCAGGTGGCGTGGTGCCAGCACACACAGTGTTACCACAGGGGGCAGTGCTAGGTGCAGCTGGGGGGCCACCCCATCCGCCCTGGTAGCTGCTGGGCCACGCAATCAAGCTTTCCACTGACCCTGACAGGCTGGCAATGGACACGTTGGCCGTGTGCCTGCCTTCAGCCAGGATCATTTCGTGCCGCCGCCCGGTCATCAGGCAGCCTTGCGCATCCGAATGAGCTTGCGCACAGTGGCGTAGGCATAGGCCAAGCTGACAGCGCCAGTGGCAATCAGCACCGGCACGAACAGCCAGGCAGCAAAGTAGGCCAGCACGTAGTTCAGGATGCACAGGCCCAGGCCCACCACCACTGCCCTGGTGCCCATCTGCCCACGGGTCACAACCAGGGCAGCCACACCCGCCAGCAGGCACGCAGCAGCTACGAACGACAGCACAGGGTCATGGGCCGCCGCAGCTGCCTTGTCAGACGCAGTAGCCAGGAACGATGAATGGCCCTGGGCAGCAGCTGAACGCCCCCAGGGGGATGCACAGGCTGTCAGGATCAATGGCAGTGGTGTCAGGTACTTCACGGGTCAGCCTCCAGCTGTCAGCCAGTTCACAACGGTTGGGGCCAGGCCCACCAACAGGCCCATGCCAGCGCCAGCCATGGCCATGCGTTCCGCATGCCTGATGACCAGGCGTTCCATGCCAGCGAGGCGTTTGTCGATGTCGCCCAGCCTGCGTTCCTGTTCGTCCAGACGATGCAGCACCAGCGCCTGGTGTTCGTTCCATCCATTCCCGGTCATGGCACCCCCAGGCGTGCCTCTTGCGCCCAGCTTGTCATTGGGTTGGCTTCAAAGAACACAAACGAATTCAACACATCCCACCACCATGCACGCACGATGCCCTGCACAGCTGTGGGGTAGTACCCGGCCCCCACCACATCACCTGGCCCCAGGGTTGTGGTGCCTGAGCTGGTCACGTTGATCCACTCTGTCAGGTTCCAGGCTGCATACGTGTTTTCGTCTGGCTCATCGGGCAGATTGACTGTCGGAAACTGCAGGTTGTCTGTACTGGCAGACAGCGTGATGGCTGGCTGTACGGTGTACTTGAACCGAAAATCATGCCCGTCAATCACGCTGGACCCATCACCATCACTGTCACGAATGACCACCAGCGTGGCTGCAGCAATGCCTGGCGTGCGCTTGCGCTGCCGCAGGTCGATGGGCTGCTGGCTGATGTACTCAGCTGATTCCTGCCAGGAACGGAACGCACCGGCACTGAACCCACGCACACCGTGGGCAACCGATTCCTGCATCGGCAGCTGAATGCCACCACTCACGACAGCACACCAGTCAGCAGTGTGTTTTGCTGGAGGGTCAGCAGGCTTAGGTGGTTCTCGGTGTCTGTGATGTCTGTGACCCAGTAAACAGGCTTGGCGTGCAGGGCGCTGCTTGAGTTGGGGTAGTTGTCTACCTTGGGCCGTCCGGTTGTAGGGTCAATGTCTGGAATCTGCTGCAGGTGGTACCACTGGTCGAACGACCACCGCAGCTGCAGTTCGCACAGCCCGCTGCCGCTCTTGCGGCTGGCCCGTGGCGGCAACAACACACCCGTGTGCGCACTGAACGCACCCCACATGGCTGTGCTGTTGCGTGTGTTGATCATCGGATTGATGGTGCTGAGCTTGGGCACGTTGCCTGGGTAGTCCACAATCGTCACTGTGACTTCCCAGGTGCGGCTGATGAACGTGGTAGGCGACCCGCCAGTGTCAACAGCCGTGCCATCTGTAATAGCAGTCATCACTGACAGTGGCGTGGTTGGCAGTGTGGCGTTGGCCCGGTATAGGTCTTTCACCACATCCCTGGCTGTCACCTGCACATCACAGTAGCCAGGCTGTGCAGCATCCACATTGTGCGGGTTGGTGTTGCTGGGGTTCGCTGGCACGCTGCGTGGGTCGATGCCATAGGTGATGCTGATGACCACCTGGCTGTCTGAGCGCCGCCTGGCTGACCTGCTCTGCACGTAGTAGCCCAACGTGCCCGTGCCGTCTGCCTTGGCGTAGGCGCTGCCAATGGATGGCAGACCAGTAGCACTGAACGCATCAGTGATTTCCAGGAACCCCTTGCCATCATCGACCACCAACCATTCCTGGCTGATTGACACGCTGGCCTTGCTGGCGGCATCAGCTGCGGAATCCTGCTGCAGTGTTGCTGTGATACTCACGTGGCCATTCCCTGTAGCTGTCCATTGATGTCCAGTAGCGTGCGATTGACCTTGGCCAGCGCCTCAGTGTGTGCCTGCTGCAGCCTGCTGGTGTCTGCCCTATCCGCAATCCGCATGGTGCCGATGACACCCTGGAACGTGAATTGGTCGCCCATGGCCATCCGCTGCACGTTCAGCAGCTCACGTTCAGCAGCTGCACGGTTGCGGGTCAGCGCTGTCAGTTCCTTGGTCTGCTTGGCTTCCAGCTGCTGCTGCTTGGCCCGCCTGTCTGCCAGGTCCGCAGCTTCCAGTTCCTGCTTCTGCCGGTCAGCTTCCAGCTTGGCCAGGTGTTCCGCAGCAATCAGCATGCGCCCGAATTCGGTACCGGCCCGGTCATCCAGGTCAGCCATGCTGGCGAACCCAATGCCTTCAGCCTTGATGCGCTTCTGTATTTCCTTGGGGTCCAGTTCCTGCACCAGGTCGGCCACACTCACGCCCATACGGTTGGCTAGATCCAGCTTTTGCTGCTCACGCTGGGCGATACGCACCGCCTGGTTGTAGCTCACCAGGATGTGGCTACGCAGCTCGGCGTCGGACATTTCCAGGGCAGCCATGCCAGCGGCTGCACCCTTGCCCATGCGCTGCTCAATCCCCCACTGCAGCTGATCCTTGAACGTGGAAAAGTACGCAGCCCGCTTGCGTTCCTTGTGCGCCTTGTCGGCTGTGTCCTTATCCCTGGCCAGCTGTGACCTGGCCAGCTCCACCTTGGCCCGTTCGTTGTCGATGATCTGGCGTTCAACCGCCTTCACCTGGCGCTCAGCCTCACGCCAGGCATCACCCCATTCCATACCGGATTCCTGCAGTTCCTTGGTGATCCGGTCACGCTCACCTTCAATGCGTGCCCAGGCGCGGTCAAACGCAGCGCCACCCCTGTCTGCTGCCAGCTCGACCAGCGCTTCGCGTTCCTGCTTGGCTCGAATCTGGTCATCAGTCAGGCCCGCATCAGTCAGCCTGGTGCGCTCGCGGATGTCCATAGTTTCCTTGTGGACATCACCGTGCAGGCCCACCAGTGACGAACGCACATCCTTCACCGCAGCTTCAACGCGTTTCAGTTCCTTCCACGACTCGGCGCTGGTCAGGCCGATGGCATCACCAAATTCAAACGTGGCCCGTGCAGCTTCGCCCAGGCCCAGGGGCAGCGTGGTCAGCAGCTCCTGGAATTTGAACGTGGATTCAGTGAATTCATCCCCTTCCTTGCCCAGCATCCCGAACGCCTGCACCAGGCCCGTGGACATCTTGCTGGCCAGGGTCATGGCACCTGCCACTAACCCCAGCTTGGATGACAGGTTGCTGTAGGTGTTGTTCAGGCCGTCAATGGTTCCCGTGAACCGCTTGGTGGCCTTGCCCGCTTTGTTCATGGTGCCCGATAGGCCAGCATCCCGGCCCATCAGCTGCAGTGTCAGGACACCGTAGGCTTTTGATTTCGCCATTTAGCCAGCTCCCTGATTCGCCGCAGCTGCACCGCCACCGGAACCGGGGGCATGGGCAGGAATCGTTCTACATCCTTGGCTGACTTGCACGCACCGCTGGCTGCCAGCAGTGCGCCCAGCACACCCTCCAGCCGTCTGTCGTGCAGGCCGTAGGCCTGGTCCACACGGTGCAGCCTGGCGATATCGTCCACTGGCCAGCCTTCCAGTTCGGATGGCGGCAGCCCCATCAACACAGCCAGGCGACATATCAGCCACTCGCCGTTTCCTGGGTAGGGTCCGCGTCCACATCCCCGAATACCAGCACCCGCGATTGGTCCAGCTCACGCCGCACCTGGGCTGCATCCTTGGCCAGCAGCTCATCAACGCCAATGCCCAGCCGCTTGGCTGTAACTGCTGCCAGGACAGTTCCCATGCCCTGGTCCTTGCTCATCATGTCCATGGCCATCACGACCAGTTCGCCCGTTGCTGTTGCCATTCCCTAAGCCTTCCCTAGTGTCACGGTCAAACGGCGCAATCGCCGCTTGCCTTCCTTGCCCGTCCATTGCTCATTCTTGAACCAGCTGCCGTTGCCCTGCTGAACCATCTTGATGGCATGCAGCATGTACCCCGTCCATAATCGCGTCATTGTGGGCGCGCCACGCTCAAACGTCTTTTGCACAGGCCGCTCGCCTGCGTAATAGCCAATGCGTTTCATGCTGGGATGGAAAATGTTGTGCCCAGCTTCCAGCAGGTGCGCCATGCGTTCCATGCCATCGAAGTAGTTTACGAACGTGACGCCTGAATCAATCCAGCCGCTGTTGCTTCCATCAGTCGGTTTGTTCCAGGTCGCCAGGGCAGCTGTCAGTGTTCGCCCCTGGCTGCGTGTGCCACGTGCGTGCAACCTTGGCCCTGTCCCCTTGGCACCTGTTGTGGCAAAACCCCGGCCCCATGCAACATCACGCACCCATGCGTCGCGCGCCTTTTTCGCATTGCCGTATTTGACCTGTGTGGTTTTCGCCCTGGTCGATACCGCCGCCTCTTCACGGATGCTGTAGTTGCGCTTGCGCCGTAGTCGCCGCAAACGCAGCTTTTTGTTCGCCAGCTCGGATTGTTTCAACCTGGCACGCCGTTCCCACTGGTGTTCAGAATGGAACGTACCCACTAGCTTGCGTGTGTCTGATTCCGCACCCTCCCTGGAGTACGTCCAAGTGTCACGTGATGCACGCCGAACACGCACACGTGACCAGGCTTTTCTTTGCTCATCCCGCAACCACCCACTGGCGAACGACAGCGCCCGCCTGTTGGTGTTGCGCACCTGGTCGCCCAGGACACCCTCCAGGTTCCCGAACAGCTCATCAACGCGCACCACCGCCTGCTGCCGAACAGCAGGAACAGCCGCAGCCACAGACGCACCACGCCCAGCCATTGGGGTCAGCTACTCGGGGTTGGTTCGAGCTGCCAGGTCATGGTCATTTCCGCCAGGCCAGCGCCATCCAGTTCCGGGCCAGCCACATCGGTCAGGGTGCCGTGAACACTCAACAATGTGGTGGGCGTTGATTCAGCGCCATCGGTCACGACGATGGCAGACGGACCATCACCGGACATGGCACGCAGGGTGGCCACGTTGGATACCGCACTGGGCCGCACCACTGCGGTCAGGGTGCCTTCATTCTGCCGCCCAGGCAGGTACTTGCTTGAGTTGTCGGTCAGCTCAGTCGCGTCCAGCGCTTCAGTGGTCAGGCCACTGATACTGATGGACACGACGTTGCCAACATCTGTCCCGTTGAAACTCAGGTCGGCTCCGACAGTTGAAAATGCCATTGGTCAATACCTCACTACTTGAATGCTCACAGTGGCTGCCCAGGGTCCAGCCTCGGACCCATCGACAGGGGCCAGCTGGTCTACGTCCAGCACGCCCACTGTGGTTGTTGCGTTGTTGGTTCCGTCACGGTGCGCGTCAAACAGCGTGCGGATTCGTTTGGCAATGTCCAGCGCCATGCCGTAGTCATGGGCAAGCGCCACACATTCCACCTTCACCACCTGGCCGTCACTCCCAGCCAGGTTGTTCTGTGATTCCTCGGACAGCACGTTGTAAACCACCGCTGGCATCTGGTCCTTGGCGTACCGCAGGTTGGGCCGGATACGCCCACCCAGGTTGTGCGGCTGGCTGCTGTCATTGTTGATGCGGTCACGCACCAGCTGTTCCGTGGTGACTGTCATGCCTCAGACTCACTGGCTGTCAGCTCAATGGCCCCAATGTCATGCCGCCGATCAACCACGGACAGCACGTTGTAGGTCCGACCCTCGATCACCAGCCGGTCCTCACGCCGGAAATCCAGGCTTGGCCCCCAGGGGATGAACACGGATACGCCGTACACGCCAACATCCTGCATTGCCTCAGTGGCCCTGGTGGCGTTGGCTTTGCGCAGGTCAACCCAACGTGTGCCCTGGCTGGTCCAGGTGAAATCTTCCTCGCCGTAGACATCTGTGGTCCTGGTAGGGCGCTGGTGGTCCGCCTTGAATCTGCACCGCCCCAGGATCATGGCAGCGCCTCACGCTGGCAACCAGCGATAGCTGCCGCCAATGTCCATGGCACCTCGGCCACAGACGTGCCCACCACCACTGGGTTGCGCTGGCTGTACATCTGCGCCAACGTCAGCAGCAGCAGATGCTGCACATGCCCAGGCATAGCAGCCCATGATGCGTACCCGCACACGTACTGCACCGTGATGTCCTGGCGTGCGTTCCCCTGCAGACCAGCTGGCAGGTACAGGCGCTGCGGCAGCCGGTCATCCATGACCAGCCCAGTGGTCACAGTGGTGGTTCCATCCGTCACTGATGTCACACTGGATGCCGGGCCGCGCACCAGCCCAATGGGTTCATAGTCGCCCTGGCTGTTGGCGTTGGTGTTGTGCCCGTGACAGGTCAACTTCAGTGTCGTTTGGGCAAACGATGCGTGACACCAGATGGATGCCTGGCGTTCAGCTGCAGCCATGTAGGTCCGCAGCGCGTCATCCTCATCCGTATGTGTGATACGCAACCACTCACGCACCGGGTCCAGGTCCATGGTGGCAAACGGGTTTGCCCGGCTCACTTCCTGGATGTCAAGCACATCAGCCATGCGAATGTCGCCCGGCAGCTGGCCCCCTGGGGGCCAAGTCCCAGGGGGCCACGCCGCGAGAAGGGGAAGGGATCAGGAGGCAGCCATCGTGATGTTGGCCAGGGCCGCATCATCCAACACGCAGGTGTCCAAGCGCTGCCACATGTTCAGGGCAACCTGGCGCTTGTTCGCCAACGTATATGGGTCACTCACGATTTCCATGCCGCCGCGCACGCCAACCAGCATGGCACGCTGGAAGTCGCCGAAGTAGGCCACGGTGTTCCCGGCCGCCACGCTGTCCAGGTAAGTAGACACGACCACAGGCCGTCCCAGGATCGTGCCAACGTAGCCGTTGACAATGCCCGGATCACCAGCCACGGACCAGATGTACTGGCCAGTTGCGCTGCCAGTGGTCAGCTGCCGCACCTGGTCCAGGAAACTGGGGCTGACCAACCACGTGCCAGTGGCGCGGTACTGCGCACCCAGGGCCGTGTATGCGTCGAACACATCACCAACAGCCACAGCAGTGGCACTGCCAGCAGTGACCTGGTTGGCGCTGGCAACCGCCGTGCCAATGCCATCAGGTGTGTCACTGTCAGCACCCGTGCCACCATGCAGCGCCGTTTCAATGGCTTCAGACATGCCCGTGGCCATCTGCATCTGCAGGTACTGCTCATTGAATCCACTAATGGAATCCGCGAGCAGGTCACGGGTCACAGCACACTGGCCCGCAATCGTCTTCACACCAACCGTTGCCTGGCTGAATGCCATGGCGCTGGCAGTCGGCGCTTCACCTTCAGCAACCCATTCAAACGATGGGCGACTGGTCACGATGCTGTAGTTCGTCGTGCCGTCAATCTGCTGCACGTTGGCCAGGCCCATGACGCTGCCGATTTCGCGCACCTTGTCAATGATGCTGGACGACCAGAACGTCGGCACCAGGTACCCACCTTGGCTGTCAGTGCCAGTGTTGTTGTTGGCACCGCCACCACGCAGTTCCACCTGGCCAGTGGTCAGGTACTTGTGGAACCCACGCAGCTCATCCCCACGGTCATCGGTTGCGGTCAACACCGGTGCGGCAGTCTCAGCACCCGCCAGGGCACTGCGGCGCTGCAGCCAGGTAGCGCTCTTTTCCAGCGTTGCCACTCGGTCATCCAGTTCACCAAACCGCTGTTCATCGGCATCCGTGATGTCATTGACATCCTTGGCAGCAATGTCGCGCTGCTCGGTTCGTGCAGCATCCAGTTCAGCTGCGATATCTGAATCGTTCATAGTTCCAGTCCTTGTCTGGTCGCTGCGTAGTGACACAGACGTGGCACCGTAAGCAGGCAATGCGCACACGCTCACATCCAGCAGTGTGCATTCGTTGATACGCCGCTGGCGCTCGCCATCAGCGTTGGTCCATTCGTCATCAGTCACATCAAACGCAAAAGAGCAGCCGCGCAGGTCGCCACGCCGCACCTGTTCACGCACATCATTGCCCAGCTGTGTGTTGGGCAGGTCAATGTCAAACCGCAGGCCGGTGTCATCTTCGGACAGCTCCAGCGTGCCAGCACTGGTTCGGCCAAGCAGCCGCCCAGGGTCATGGTCCACGCAGGCCAGGACATCCGGGCCGGAATCCAGGCTGCGTGCGAAACAGCCAGGGGCCAGTGTCTCAGTGAACGGCAGGCCATCAGCTGGTGTATCGAACACAGCTGCATAGCCACACAGGTGGCCGTCACCGTCCACCCGCAGCTCAGTTGCCCTGGTCAGCACCCGGTTGCTACTCATCGGTATACCCCTGTTCGTCATCGTCCAGGGCACCCGTGTCCAACCGCCGCACCAGCTCATCACCACCAGGCATTGGCGGCAGGTTGAACCGCCGCCGCGCCTCATTGGGGGTCAGCACGCTGGATTGGATGCCAACGGACAGCCCAGACATTTCCGTATCTATCGGCCCACGCTGCAGGTAGGTCATGTCCAGTTCCAGGTACCTGGTGCTGGGGCACACCTTGGCTGTCAGTTCCCTGGTCAGCGCCTGCGCGTAGTGAACCACGCAGGCATCGGCATACCGCCGCATCAGCTCACGCACCGTGGCGTAGCTGGATTCACTGTGTTCCGCCATCAGGGGCATGGGCACACCAGTGAACCGCGCGACATCCTCCACCAGCTGCTGGTTCACCTGTTCGTATTGCACGCTGGCCAGGTCCATGGTCAGCTGCTCCACTGCCATGCCTTCCTCCAGCACCAGGCTACGGTTGGTGCTGGTCAGCACCTTGTCCAGGGATTCACGCAGCCGCTGGGCTGCCTGGTCACTCAGTCTGCCTGGATGCTTGAACGCCATGCGCGGCAGCGCGTTGCTGCCGTATATCAGCATGGCCAGCTGCTGCTGCTGCAGCGCCAGCTTGATGGTGTCGCGTGCTGAATCCAGCAGGCCACGGCCCTGGAACGCATCCAGTGGGCCGGTGCCTGGCAGGCGTGCATGCACAACCTGCATGGGGTCCAGGTCGCCGTGCGTCGCGCTGCGGTACACCAGTCGGCCATCCGCATGTTGGACCATCTGGATATCGCCGTTTGGCAACATCGGCAGGGCCGCCAGCTGACCTGATGGCCGCCGCTGCACGTAGGCATACGCATTGCCGTGCAGCACCAGCCTGGTAGCCATGGCCATCCGCCAGTGGTAACTGTCGAGCAGCTGCGGCTGTGGGTAGTCCCGCAGCAGCTCCAGGGTCGGGCCGGTTGTCCGCTCAGACACCGTGCCATCCGTGTGCCGTTCAAACAGCTGCAGGGGCAGGCGTGCAATGTCACCGGCAATCAGCTGCACAGCTCGGTACACCGCAGGCACCTGCATGGCACTGCGTTCGTTTACGGTCACGTCACCCAGGCTGTCAGTGAGCGCCGCCCAGGCCGTGGCCCACGGGTCCGCGCTTCGCTGCTCCCTGCGTCGAAATGGGTTCCATCCCATGCAGGCATGGAACCACATTCTGGGGATGTGTCAACAGCCCTGGAGGCAGCGCCAGCTGATCCACGCGCGCGTCGATCACAGGACCAACACGCCGCGATCCTCATACCCACTGGTGCTGTCATCCGTCATCAGCCCAGCAGTGGCCAGGACCAGGGCCATGGCCCCGTCAATGGGTGCGCGGCTCTTGGCCTTGTGCATGCGGCCCTGGCCGTTGGGGTCACGCCACACCACAGCGCTGCCGATGTTGGAACGCATGCATTCGTTCGATTCATCCTGCACCACCCGCAGCTCACGTATCAGTTCCTCAGTGTGCAGTGTGGGGCCAACCAGGTACTTGACCGATTGGGGCAGGCGATACACCCGTTCATCCCCCAGGTCATCCTGCAGGCGTGTGGACCAGCCCGCGATCCCATACGGATCACACACCAGCTTGCGCAGGTCCAACACACCAGCTAGTTCCAGAATGCGTGCGTGGATGGCTTCATAGTCCACGGTGCCACCTGGGCTGGGCTGAATCCAGCCGTCCCTGGCCCACCTGTCAAGGGGCCGCTGCACCTGCTGCCCCACTTCCAACAGCCTGTCCTGGGGATGCGTGAACCAGGGCACAACCCAGTACCGCCCTGGTACATCCTCCACCAGCGCCACCACAGCTGACAGGTCATGGGTGCGGCTGCAGTCCACGCCGATCCAGGCAGCGTGGCCACGCATCGTTTCCAAGTCAGGCACGTGCCCGCCGCACTTGTCCCAGAATTCAATTGGCAGCCACACCGTGCCGGTGTTCATGGCAATGGCCAGGTGGTACTGCTTGAATTCCGCCAAGCTGGCAGCGCCCTGGCTGCTCATCGTCTGGTACTGCTGCTGCAGCGTGGGCACCTGGACAGTCACGCCCAGGCTGGGGTTCGCCTTGGCCAGTGTGTCTGGGTGGTCAGGTTCGTCACCATCTTCAGCCCCGTACAGCAGGCCGAACAGCGAATCATCCTCCAGGTCGCCCTGCAGCACTGCTTCAACCTGGCCTACGTATTCGTTCCACACGTTGGGCCTGTCTGATGGCGTGGACACCAGCAACCCAAATGCATCTGAGCGCCCAACAATGGCCGTGGACAGACGGACCAGGCCACGGTCACTGAACGATGACACTTCATCGGCCACGTAGCAGCTGGGGTCCAGGCCTTCCAACGTCCGCTGGTTCGAGCTGAGCGCCTCCACCTTGCCAGGGCCGTTGACCTGTTGGATGTCATTGGAACGCAGGCGGTACCTGGCATCCCCCATGCGCACGGTGCGCCAATCCTTGCGTTCCTCCACTTCCTGTCCCAGGTGCGCCATCTGGTCCTGGACATCCCCCAGAATGATGCCCGCCTGTTGCTGCTTGGCTGCCAGCACAGCTGCACGTGGTGCTGGGTGGTTGACCAGGTGCCAGGTCAACAGGGCCGCAGCCATTGCTGATTTGCCCTGTTTGCGTGCGCAGCACAGCACGCCGGTGCGGAACCGCCGCCGCCCGTCTGGCCATTCCCAACAGAGCAGGCTGCCAAGCACCCACAGCTGCCAGGGCTGCAGCTCCAACGGTTGCCCGATTCCCTCACCACGTACCTGATGCATCTGCCTGGTCAGCGCCACCAGTGATTCCAACGGCGCTGGGTTCCATTGCAAATCATCCCTGTCCATGTCTGCACGATGTCGTGCAGCTGCTGCACGAATCCATGCATTGGCTGGCACCCGGTTGCCCAGGATTGCGTCAACGTGCTGCAGCACTGCAGCTGTGGATTGCGCTGGTGCGTTGTCGTCTGACACACGCTGGGTTCCGACCATCAACAACCGCTTGCCGTCTGATTCCTGTCCGCTCACGCCTGGCCCCGTCCAACCGCGCCCACTAACTGGCAGAAGATG
>CETC01009994.1_pt1 | contig 16171 bp, 23 predicted proteins | sample 326911 | NCBI WGS metagenome assembly CETC01 (sample SAMEA2622694, study PRJEB7988) | marine metagenome | isolation source: saline water (ENVO:00002010), including | reverse complement strand
CCCATTAGTCACACTCGATATGAATATGACTAAGGGGAATGGCGAAACAAGTTCGCCACCCACACTTTGGTCTAATGAGATTTTTTCTTTAACCATTCGTAATCAGGTTTTTTCTTTAGCCATTCGTCTTCAAGCGATGAATATCTAACTTGATTCCCATCATCGTCAATGATTGGAAGACCACTTAGATCAGCTATTTTTTGAATCTCTGCCAAGTCCTGTATGATCTCACTTTTCGTTTTACTGGATCGAGTGAATCGAGACCCACGAATGTACTTGTCGTAGATGAATAGACCAATGTAAACCAAGACCAAGACCTCAAGACATCCAGTGGTGATACCAAGAGCATTGTCTCTGAGGACAGGATCAGTGATAGCACCAACGAAGTCTGAGAGAGTGTTTCCGATCAATGCACCATACAGCGCACCATAGATACCATCTCCACCGAGTCTTCTGTCTAGATCAATTCCGAGCAATGCAAGCACCGCTAGAATTCCGTTATCGATTAGACCAAAAATTTCACCATCAAAAAGTGGTGAATTAAAAATTAAATCAAACATGATTTAATCCTCCATATTGTTTAATTGATTTGAGAAATTTCTTTCTCTCGATGCACACTCAATTGAATGTACATTGAGAGAGAGTGTGGCGAAAAAAGTTCGCCACCTCTCACAATCAGATCAGACTGATTGACCAAGCAAAACTGGCTGACCATTGAAGAAGTATTCAATGTCTAGCAAGTTTGGTTTGGATGGTTTTGCAACAACCGAATCGATGGCATCTTGCAAGCAGATATTTTCAAGAAGAGCGATCTCTCTTTGAAGGTCTCTTGACTCGATGTCATTGGTTTCAGCGTTGACAGTTTTCACAGTTTTCAAGACCGAGGCATTGTTGCCTACTGCGAATGGTCTATAACTAGTTCTTTCAATGTGTTCCATTTTAGAACCCTCCATGTTTCTTGCACCCCAAGGATTAGGATGCTCATTCAGCACGTTAATTCGTGGACACTGGAGGAGTGTCAGGATGCTATGTGATTCTCTCTTCTATGTTCTGTGTCGGTGACTAATCCGCCTAGGGGAAAAATTTTCCATAAGAAATTTATCGGTCTTACTCCAACCCTCAGCCAAGGAGTCACCCTTGCGAGTTGGCATACTGAAGTTGCCTTCATCTAGAGTTCTGTGTTTCCCATCGGAGAGAACCATTTTAAGCAACCCATTCGTTTGCAGTTCTCTAGGTAATCCACCTAGTTCTGTCTAGACTGTGACCGATGCTTTTCTCATTGACTCTCGACATGGTCGATAGAATCTTTGATGCATCCATCTTGCGAACCCTCCGAAGTGTCATCCTTGTGGTCAGATGAGGATCACCTCAGTCATTCTCCAATGTTCTTCTGAACATCTACCCAAGTCTTATTATGCACCTGATGGTGATGGGCTAACTGGGTCACCCTGTGTCCGATCTCTGCCGAGTGTTTTCGTGATGAAACCGAACCACAAATTGAATACTACGCTCTTGTACATTATTTGCAACATCTTTCTTACATCATTTTAGCAAGCAGTCCTCTAGCATTACATTGTCCTCTCACTTGGTTTAATATTTCTTACCAGTACAGAATTTTCAGGAGCATGAAATCGTGAGCAATAAAGACAACATAGAACCCATCAAACCGACCCTGATAAAAGGAGGCAAGTCCGATCCTAAATTGACTCCGAAGCAGAGAGCATTCGTAGACAACATCGTGAAGGGAAAGATAGGAACATATAAGGAGTGTTATGCGAAGGCATACGATGTGACCCTGACAAAGACAGGAGCGATTCCTAAGTGGTGTGAAGTTGAAGCAAGCAAGTTGATGGCTGACCCTAAGATTGCACTAAGCATTCAGTCTGCTATGCAGAAGAAAGAGAGGTCTACACTAGCCTCATCGCTCAGGACAAGAGAATATGTGCTAGAGGCACTCTTACGAGAGTCCAAAGAGGCAGTGTCCGATGCATCTAGGATTAGATCACTGGAGTTGATAGGGAAAACCATTGGATTGTTCACCGATCAGATCGAGGTTAAGAGCCATCGCAGTGTGGAAGAGATAGATCGAGACCTAGAAGATAAGATACAGGCTCTAATAGCCTCTGATTCATCCTGAGTTGTATCCCTGATCCAAGGTCATCCGCACATCAGTAGCGGAGTATCTCAGCTATCCTAGCGCACGAAACCCCCACCCCTATGCGCAAACAAAAGTCGATCATCAGCCACCTACCCCACCCCCACTATTTAAAGATACGACCACCAACGATCATACTTACATAGTGTTATGCACATTCATAGACTAAGTTTGATACCCCTACCCCTATTGCTTTTTGCAAGCACCCTAGTTCTGCGTGTCCGACCCCCGATTTTCAGGAAAAAGGGTAGAGTCTCATACTACCCCCCTATATTTTTTATTGACATATCCTGTGAAGGGGGTTATATATGTTAGAATCGAGAGATAGCTGACTGAGCAGGAACTTAGTAGGTATATACTAAGTAAGTCTTTATAAAGTAAGTGTATGCTTAGTAAGTTTTTTTTATTATGTTTTAACTAAGTAAGTGTACACTTACTATACTTATGAAGAGTTCTCTGGCTAATCAAATCAATCAATTGTCTGTTACGGACAAAAAAGAACTACTCAGTTTGTTGGATGAAAGAGAGTCTGCTCATCTTAGAGAGACTTGCCAAGAAAACTTCCTTCCTTTTGTACAGGCGATGTGGAGTGCTTTCATTGAAGGCGAACATCATAAGATGATGGCTGATATGTTTGATCGAGTCGCTAAGGGCGAGTTGAAAAGGATTATTATCAATATGCCCCCTCGTCATACCAAGTCCGAGTTTGCATCGCACTATCTGCCTGCATGGTTCTTAGGTAACTATCCTGATAAGAAGGTGATTCAAACAGCGCATACTGCTGAACTATCTGTGGGTTTTGGTCGTAAAGTTAGAAACTTAGTAAACAGCAATGAGTTTAAGAAGGTTTTCCCTGATGTTAGCTTGCAGGCTGATAGCAAAGCAGCAGGTCGTTGGAACACCAATAAAGGTGGAGAGTATTTTGCTATAGGGGTGGGCGGTGCGGTCACTGGTAAAGGTGCAGACCTATTGATCATTGACGATCCGCATTCCGAACAAGAAGGTGCAAGTGCCGATCCTGCTGTATTCCAGAAGACCTTTGAGTGGTATACCTCTGGTCCAAGACAGCGTTTACAGCCGAATGGGGCGATTGTTGTTGTAATGACACGATGGCATCAGAAAGATTTGACTGGAAGAGTTGTTGAATCAAGCCTGAAAAGAACAGGCTCGGATCAATGGGAGGTTATGGAACTGCCAGCGATACTGCCTTCGGGTAGACCCTTGTGGGAAGCGTATTGGAAGTTAGAAGAACTGGAGGCGTTAAAAGCTGAACTACCTATATCTAAATGGTCGGCTCAGTATCAGCAAGACCCTACAAGTGAAGAGGGCGCACTCGTTAAGAGAGAGTGGTGGAATGTATGGGATTTGCCTGATCCACCTAAATGTGATTTTGTAATTCAAAGTTGGGATACAGCTTTTCTTAAAACACAGCGTGCAGATTACTCTGCTTGCACTACTTGGGGAGTGTTTTATCGTGAAGACGAAGAAGATGGAATGATTGCCCCCAACTTAATATTGCTGGATGCCTATAAAGAAAGACTGGAGTTTCCAGAGTTAAAAAGAAAAGCAATGGAAAAGTATAGAGCTTATAGCCCCGATGCTTTTATTGTAGAGGCTAAAGCAGCAGGCGCACCATTGATCTTTGAGTTGAGAGCATTGGGTATACCTGTATCAGAATATACACCAAGCAGAGGCAACGATAAGATATCGAGAGTAAATGCGGTGTCTGATTTATTTGCATCAGGCGTTGTATGGTGTCCAAATACAAGATGGGCAGAAGAAGTTATAGAAGAGTTTGCTGGGTTTCCGAATATGGAACACGATGATTTAGTTGATAGCACCACGCAAGCTCTGTTAAGATTTAGACAAGGTGGCTTTGTTCCATTATATACAGATGAGGAAGATGAGCCTCTGGAGCATAACAGGGTCGCAGATTATTATTAGGAGAAGCCATTGGCTATAGAAAGACAACCAGCTACACCCCCTGAAGGGTTGGATGAACTGATTGATGATATTGAAGTAGAAGGTGAAGAACAGGATGTAGCCATTGCTATTGAAAATCCTGATTCTATAGCTATTAATACTGAAGATGGTGGAATGATCATTGACTTTGATCCAAAGTCTCAAGGCGATGATGAAGGCGATTTTAATGCCAATCTTGTTAATTTTATAGAAGAACAAGAATTGCAAGCACTTGGAAGCGAGCTTGTTGCTCAATACGAGGCAGACCGAGAGTCTCGATCCGATTGGGAAGAAACTTATATTAAAGGTTTGGATCAACTAGGATTGAAGATTGAAGAGCGAACTGCTCCTTGGGCTGGGGCTTGTGGCGTATTTCATCCCATGTTAAGTGAAGCAGTGATTCGTTTTCAATCACAGGCAATTGGAGAGATATTCCCTGCGTCTGGACCAGTGGATACAAAAATAGTTGGCGTTGTTGATGATGAAAAGAAACAGCAAGCGCAAAGAGTAAAGTCTTACATGAACTATCTTTTAACAAGTGAGATGGTTGAATACAGAACTGAAACTGAAAAACTTTTGTTTTCTTTGCCTTTGGCTGGTTCTGCATTTAGAAAGGTTTACTATGATTATAATTTAGGAAGACCTTGCGGTATCTTTGTTCCTGCTGAAGACGTTGTTGTCAGCTATGGAGCAAGCGACTTACAGACTTGTAGCCGTGCTACACAAGTCATGAAAAAGAACGGCAATGAAATTAGAAAGATGCAGGTCAGTGGTTTTTATCGTGATATAGAGTTGCCAGACTCTTCGCCTAATGTTAGCGATATCACTAAGAAATACAACGAGATGACAGGCTCAAGCGAGAACTACAATAACGATGATCGCCACACTCTGCTTGAAATGCAAGTTGATTTAGACTTGGTAAACTTTGAAGACGATCAAGGCATTGCTTTGCCTTATGTTATTACGATTGATTATCCAAGCGGAACAATACTAAGCATATATAGGAATTATTACGAAGACGATCCAAAGCGTTTAAGAAGAATGCACTTTGTTCACTACCAGTATCTTCCGGGTGTTGGGTTTTATGGATTTGGGTTGATTCACTTAATTGGTGGATTATCTAAATCAGCTACAAGCATTCTTAGACAATTGGTCGATGCAGGCACACTGTCTAATCTTCCGGGTGGTTTAAAAGCCAGAGGGCTAAGAATTAAAGGCGATGATACGCCTATCATGCCGGGTGAGTTTAGAGATGTAGATGTTCCGGGTGGTGCGATCAGAGATAATATAACCTTTTTGCCATACAAAGAACCATCAGGAACTTTATATCAGTTGCTTGGAAACTTAGTTGAAGAAGGCAGAAGGTTTGCCAGTCTTGCTGATTTAAAAGTAAATGATATGAATTCTCAAGCACCTGTAGGAACAACGCTTGCTATATTAGAACGTGGCATGAAAGTTATGACAGCTATACAAGCTAGGCTTCATGCGACAATGAAAAAAGAATTTGAAATACTCGTTGGTGTCATCAAGGACTTTACTTCTCCTAGTTATCCATATTCAGTTGATGCCAACGAGGACATTAAGGCAGAAGACTTTGATGATAGAATAGACGTTTTGCCTGTATCTGATCCTAACTCAGCAACAATGTCACAAAGAATTATGCAGTATCAAGCAGCATTGCAGTTATCACAGCAATCTCCTGAGATGTATAACTTGCCAGAATTACATCGACAGATGCTCGATTCTTTAGGAATTGGTGATCCAGATGCAATTATTCCAACGGATGAAGACATGAAACCTTCTGATCCAGTAACTGAAAACATGAATATTATTAATGGCGAAGGTGCTAAAGCATTTGAGTATCAGGACCATGAAGCACACATTAGGGTTCATATGAGTGCATCTACTGATCCTAAACTTATGCAGCAGTTGCAACAAAGCCCTTCTGCTCAAATTATACAAGCTGAAATGGAATCTCATGTAAGAGAGCATTTAGCTTTTCAATATAGGGATCAAATTGAAAAAGAACTTGGTGCTGAGATGCCACCAATTGGTGAAGAGATTAGCCCTGATTTAGAGAAACAACTTTCTGTATCGGTTGCCGAAGCTGCTGAAAGATTGAAACAAACCAATACTCAGCAAATAGAACAACAAAGAATTCAAGAACAAATGCAAGACCCACTTATTCAAGCAAGGCTTAAAGAGCTTGAAATTAAAGAAGCAGAGGTTCAACGTAAAGCACAAGAGGGTCAAGCGAAAATTCAGCTTGAAGCACAAAAAGCAATGGCTAAAGATTCACTTGAACAAGAACGAATTGCTTCACAAGAACGAATTGCAGGTGCAAGCATAGGACAGCGTATTGCAAGCGATTTGCTAGATAAAGAGCAGAAAGCTAAAGAACAAGACATGAAAGAGGTTGAAAAAATTATTGACATAGCCAAAGATTTGACTGAAGATAGTAAGCGTGAGTCAGAATGATATCATTGAGCAATCACTTTCAGAATTTCTAAAGAAGAGATTGCGTGAAGTCATGAACGACCACGCTGATCATATTTCGACAGGCTCATGCAAAGACTTTGCTGACTATCAGAAAATGGTTGGAGTTATAGAGGGTTTAGCCCTCGCTGAACGAGAAGTCTTAGATTGGGTTGAAAAATTCATGAAGAGCGATTAAATGAAATTTTTTTATGAAAGATAATACTGCAAAGGTAGTAGAAGAGATTCAAGAAAAAAGTCAGTTACCTGACCCTATAGGTTGGCGCATCTTAGTTGCAATGCCTGAGCCAGATGAAAAAACAGATGGCGGTATCCTTAAAGCAAGAGAAACCCTAGATAATGAAGAAGTCGGCAATATTTGCGGATATGTTCTAAAAATGGGTGACGATTGTTATAGGGATGAAAAAAGGTTTCCAAGTGGACCTTGGTGCAAAACAGGTGATTGGGTTGTTTTTCGTGCATATTCTGGTACTCGCTTAAAACTTTATGGAAAAGAATTTCGCATCATTAATGATGACACTGTGGAAGCAGTTGTCCAAGACCCCAAGGGAGTGGTTAGAGCATGAATGAGCAAGTAAATGAATCAGTTGATCAAATAGAAGATCAACCAGAACAAACGATACAAGATCAATTTTTTGGCATAACAAATGAAGTTGTTGCAGATGCTCCAGAAATAGAACTTGATGAAGTAGTTCAAGAGACACAAGTTGTAGAAGAACAACAAGAGCAACCTGTTGCTTCCGAAATAGAAGAAATTAAAAAACAATTGGAAGCAGAACAAAATGCTAAGAAAGCTGCACTTTCTTCTGAAAGCGAAGCAATAGAGCAATTAAGAAAACTGTCCGAAGAAAACCAAAGACTGCAAGGTTTTGTTAGTCAAGGCAGTGAAGTTCTTAATCAACAAGCATTAAATAATGCTCAATGGGCAAAACACAATGCTCAAGAAAAATTAAAAAAGGCTTATGATGAAGGTGATTCTGAAGCGATGGCTACTGCACAAGCTGAAATGGCTCAAGCAACAATGGCTGAACAACAAGCTGGACAGTATGCTCAAGCAGTTATGAATCAAGCTAGTGAAAATGTTCAACCAGCACCTGAAATGCAAAAGCCAAAGCTAGATGCAGATATGCAAGCATGGTCAGATAAAAATCCTTGGTTTATGAATAATTCAAATCAAGAGCATCAAAGAATGACATCATTTGCTATGTATTTAGATCAAGAGATTAGAGATGAAGGAATAGACCCTGCTGGGAATCCATCCCTTTATTACAGTGAAGTTGACAAACGTATGCGTAGTCAATTTCCAAATTTTTTCGGTGTCGAGACTCAAGCAACGGAAGTTGTAGAGAATTCGCCTAAACAACCTGCGAGTGTGGTTGCGCCATCTACGAGAAGTAATGGCAAAAATCCTCGCAAAGTTTCGTTGTCTAAGGATCAGCTTAGAGTTGCGAGACAACTAGGAATAAGTCCAAAGGCTTATGCAAGTCAATATCTTAAATTAGAGGATAACTCATGAAAGAAGATAAAATGAATGTAGAGTCTCAAGAAACTGAGACAAAAGCTGTGGAGGAAGTTTCGGTTGATCGTAGTCCAAGAGAATTGGAAAGCAGAGAATCAGAGCAACGAGAAGTAAGTTGGGAAAACCCAACCAATCTACCAACACCTAATCCGCAAGAAGGATGGGAGTTTAGATGGATTAGAACTAGTTTATTAGGACAAGTTGATAATCCAAATATATCTAAACAGTTTCGATCCGGCTGGGAAGCCGTAAATGCATCGGATCATCCTGAGCTTCATATTATGAATGATCATAATTCGGAGTGGAGCAGACAAGGTCATGTAGAGATTGGTGGTTGCCTACTGTGTAAAATGCCTACAGAAATGGCGAAAGCTAGAGATGAACATTTTGCAAAGATTTCAAAAAATCAAATGGAATCTGTTGATAACGCTTACTTTAAAGATCAAGACCCTCGTATGCCTACAAAACAAGTTTTTGAAAGGAAGTCGAGAGAGTCTTTTGGGCGTGATTCTTAAATCACAAAAATAAAATGACTTAAACGGGAGACGATTATGTCAACTAGTGCTACTCCTCACGGAGCTAGACCTGTTGGTTCTATTATATCCTGTGCATTCAATAACCAAGTCAAGCACTATAAGATCAAAAACGCTTATGGAACAGATATATTCTATGGCGATTTTGTGAAGTGGGGTGATGACAATCCTAATACTACTGTTCAAAAGGACACTGGTACTACGGCTTGTACACCAATTGGCATTTTTCTTGGATGTGCATATACTGATCCATCTACAGGTCAATTCACACCAAATCAATATTTTCCAGCATCAACTGCTGCCGATGATATTGTTGCTTATGTAGCTATCGATCCATTTATAATCATGCAAATGCAATGCGATGGTGCAGCAGACCAAGACGATCTTGGTAAAAACTGTGCTGTTGTGCAAACTGCTGGTTCTACTTCGATAGGTACAAGTAAAAACGCAGTCGACATTTCAACTGTCGCAACTACAAATACACTACCTGTAAAAATCATCGAATTTGTCGATGGTCCAGATAGTGCTGTAGGCGATAGTTATACTGACGTACTGGTAATGTTTAACGCTGGGCATCAACTGCTCAACTCAACTGGCGTAGGCTAAGGGGTAAATTATGGCTTCTATTTCTAGAGCAAATGAGCTTAAGCAACTCCTACCGGGCTTAAATGCCTTGTTTGGAGAAGAGTATGCTCAATATGAAAACGAACACGCTGAAATTTATGCAACAGAATCTTCAGAAAGATCATTTGAAGAAGAGTTGAAACTTTCAGGTTTCGGTGCAGCCCCTGTTAAAGACGAAGGCTCTGCTATCGTATTCGATACAGCGCAAGAATCTTTTGTGGCTCGTTATACGCATGAAACTATCGGGATGGGATTTTCTATCACTGAAGAAGCAATGGAGGATAACCTCTATGTTTCACTTTCAGCTAGATATACCAAAGCGTTGGCTCGTGCTATGGCTTACACAAAACAGGTTAAAGCTGCATATCCATTGAATAATGGGTTCTCAACCACGTTTAAATCAGGCGACAATGTCGCATTGTTCAGCACTGCTCACCCTCTGGTGAATGGTGGAACAAACAGCAATAGACCTTCTACTGCTGCTGACCTAAACGAAACATCACTTGAAGATGCAATCATTCAGATTTCTAAATGGACTGACGAAAGAGGTCTTTTGATTGCTGCTCGTGCAAGAAAACTTATCATTCCAACTGATCTTCAGTTTGTTGCTACACGACTACTTGATAGTCAATATCGTGTTGGCACATCTGATAACGATGTGAATGCTATAGTAAGTAACGGAGTAATTCCTGAAGGGTATTCTGTCAATCATTATTTGACTGACACAAATGCTTTCTTCTTGACTACAGACGTTCCTGACGGCATGAAGCACTTTGAAAGAACTCCCATGCAAACTAGCATGGATGGTGATTTCACCACAGGTAATGTTAGATACAAAGCGAGAGAAAGATATTCCTTTGGAGTATCCGATCCACTAGGTATCTTCGGTTCACCCGGAAGTTCGTAAAGGGTTTAAGGGGGGTTACTTAACCCCCCTTTTCTGTTAATCTCATATTAAATGTCGCATTTCAGCGATGGTGCTAGGAGGCACTGTTTATTATGGCAAGATCAAATTTGGTAAAAAATACCACGCATTTCTCCAATGGCGTATCCAATATTGGAGCAGGATATGAAGATCATCCTATGAAAAATATGGGTCTTCTCGATCCTACTCATCAGTATTATATGTACTTCAATGATTTCTTTGAATATCATGCTGATGAATGGACAATCACAACAACTGAAGGTGGCTCAGGGGCTGCAACAGAAGCATTAACTTCATCTTCTGGTGGTGCATTACTCATCACTAATGACGATGCTGATAATGATGCAGACTTTTTTAACTTAAAAGGAGAATCATTTAAGTTAAATACATCAAATCCTTTTTTCTTTAAAGCAAGACTAAAGGTTAGTGATGCAACTCAATCTGATTGGGTTATGGGTCTACAAATCACAGACACAACACCTTTGGCTGTAAGTGATGGAATTTATTTTAGAAAAGACGATGGCGATACTGATATCGATTTTTCTATTATGAAAGACAGCACTGATTCTGGCTCTTCTGCTATTGCAACTTGCGGAACAGACATGATGACTGTTGCTTTTGTTTATACTCCTCCGGGATTTGCTCCTTCAGAGTATGCTGATACTATTCGTGCTTATGTTACGACTGGTTCAACAAACGGCACAGAGTCTGTTGATTATTTAGTTCCTGCTAAAGTTTACACTGGCGCATCATCATTAAGCGGTTTTTGCGATGATGAAGAACTAACTATTTCTTTTGGAATCCAAAATGGCGCAGCAGCAGCTAAAACTATGACAATTGATTATGTTTTAGCAGCAGTTAATGCTAATAGAGGATAAGGAGTAAATCATGGCTGATGCAGTTACCTCACAAACTCTCTTAGAAGGTGAGAGAAATGTAGTCATGAAGTTCACCAATGTCAGTGATGGCACTGGAGAATCTGCTGTTAAAAAAGTAGACGTATCTGCCCTTGCTAGCAATAGCAGGGGCATTGCGTGTTCTGATGTTAGACTTTCAAAAATTACTTACTCTTGCGTTGGTATGTCGGTGCAAGTATTTTTTGACGCAACATCTAATGTTTTGGCGTTAGAGTTAGGCGATGGAACTGATGGTACTTTAGATTTTTCAGATTTCGGAGGCATAGTAAACAATGCTGGTTCTGGAAAAACAGGTGACATTGATTTTACTACAACAGGACATTCTAGTGGTGACACTTACATGGTTATTCTAGAAATGATTAAAGTTTATTCTGATTAATAAGGATTGATATGAGTGATTATATTATTGCAGAAAATGGACAGTTTCCGCCCCAATTCAATGTTTTTGAAAAAGGCGAAGATGGTGTATACACATTAGTATATGGACCTGATGATATTGATGACGCAAAACGTAAACTGACAGAATTGTCAGGTACTGGAGAGCGTGCAAGAAATAAATCAGGACATTACATTGCTGATGATCCATCAACCCCCGATGTAAATGAAGCATATGTTGGTGGCAAAAAGAAAGCTGCACCTAAGAAGAAAAAAGCTGCACCTAAAAAGAAAGCAAAAAAGAAAACTACTAAGAAGTAGTTTTTATTTTTTCATTTTAATATTAATGATCTGAAAAGATCGGGAGTCATTATGGCTAAAAAAAGAGACATTAATAAACCCTCACGAATGGGTAAAATGTTTGGTGATAAACCGGGAAGCCCTCAAGTTCGTAGAGCTAATCGTAAGAAAAAAGCTAGAGAAGAATTTGACAAACAAATGTCAAAACTTAATAAAGACTTTTACGATGGAAACATTACTGCAGAAACAGCAAAAAAAGCAAGGGCAAGAATTCGAGGGGCTGCTAAAGTTGCTAGCTCTCAAGCGGATAGCGAATTCAAAATAGAACAAGAAGCTATTGGCAAGAAGAAGTATGGAATGAGAGGCGGTGGTAGTGCTGCATATGGCTACAACAAAGGTGGAGTCGGCAAGTTTAGACACGGCACAAATGCAAAAAAACCACAACAATACAGAAAAGGTGGGGTTGGTAAGTTTAGAGGGATGTAATGCCTGCTGCTAGAAAAAGAGAAAACCCTATTCGTAGAACAACTGGAAAAGGGGGCAACTATCGTAAAACAAAAGCTGGAGCAGGAATGACTCGTAAAGGAGTTCGTGCTTATCGTAAAGCAAATCCGGGGTCTAAATTAAAAACAGCAGTTACAGGTAAAGTTAAAAAAGGCAGTAAAGCTGCAAAAAGAAGAAAGTCTTATTGTGCAAGGTCTTTAGGTCAATTAAAAAGAAGTTCTAAAAAAACTAGAAACGATCCTAATTCAAGAATTAGACAAGCAAGAAGAAGGTGGAAGTGTTGATATGCCTACAAAAAGAAATAGAAAAACAAAGAAAAAATCTAAGTCTACTGTAAACAAAGCTGGCAATTACACTAAACCAACTATGCGTAAAAGAATATTTAACAGAATAAAGGCTGGAGGGAAAGGTGGAAAACCCGGACAGTGGTCTGCTAGAAAGGCTCAAATGCTTGCTAAGGCTTATAAAAAAGCAGGCGGAGGATATAAGTAATGGCAAAAGGCGTTAAACACTACACAAGAGATGGTAAAGTTTGGAAAGGCGGTTTTCACAAAATGCCTAATGGTAAGTTGCATAGTGGAAAGAAACATACAAAAAATAGCAAACCACTTTTTCATTTTGGTCAACTAAGCAAAACATCTAAGAAAAAAGCCATGTCTCAAAGAGGCAAATAATGGCACTTGCTAAATCACAAAAATCTTTAAAAAGATGGGGTAAGCAGAAATGGAGAACGCCTAGTGGAAAAAAGTCTTCTGAAACTGGCGAAGTATATGCTCCATCAAAAACAATAAAAAGACTAAAGTCTACTGCAAAAGGCAGAAGAAAACTTGCAGCAGCAAACAGAAAAAAACGTGCAGCAACCAAGAAAGGCAAACAACACGCCAGACATGGATTACATAAAGGTAAAAAAAGGTAAACAATGGCTACAAGTGGTACATATACATTTAATCTAGATTTAAGCGATATTATGGAAGAGGCATACGATTTGTGTGGTTCTGAATTGCGTACAGGTTATGATTTTCGTGGAGCTAAAAGAGCTTTAAATTTAGTTTTTCTTGAATGGCAAAATAAAGGTTTAAATCTTTGGTCTGTTGAACAAGCAACGGCTTCTATAACATCAGGAACAAATACATATGCTGCTGAGTCTAGTGCTGTTGAAATAGTAGATGCATTTATTAGAACTGATGCAGGAGATGTTAATAGTCAGTTTGATCAAACATTGACTAGAATTTCTAGAACTGAGTATCAACATCAATCAAATAAGTTAACTCAATCAAAACCTACGCAGTTTTATGTTGATAAAGGAGCTACTGGAATCAATATTGTTTTATGGTCAACACCTGATGATACAGAAACATATACTTTGGTATATGACTATATACAAAGAATTGAAGATACTGGAAATGTTGCAAGCAATAATGCTGATGTTCCAGCTAGATATCTTCCTTGTTTAACATACGCATTGGCATACAACCTAGCTTGTAAAATGCCAGAAGCGCAAAATAGAATTCCTATGATTAAACAACGATATGATGAATTATGGAGAGATGTCGCTGATGCTGATAGGGAAAAAGCATCTGTAAGGTTTGTGCCTGATAGTATGATCTATTGACATGGGATATGCTGTTGGAAAAAAAGCAAATGGTATCTGCGATAGATGCGGATTTACTTATTTATTATCTGAACTTAAATATGAAATAGAAGATCAGAAAAGAAATGGTTTAAGAGTTTGTCCTGAATGTTTAGATCAAGATCAACCGCAGTTGCAATTAGGAAAAATAAAACATACTGAATCTATTGGCTTATATAATCCAAGACCTGATACAGGGGAAAAAGCATCTACATCTTATTATGCATTTGATCCTGTAGGCGGTGGCTCAAGCGTATTTGGATCAAGCACAATGGGATTAAAAATGACTGGTAAAGTCGGTAAATTAACAGTGAGTACATCATAATGGCTTGGACTTTTACAACACTAAAAACAGCAATACAAGATTATACGCAAAATTCAGAAACGACTTTTGTAAATAATCTTTCTAATTTTATTACTGATACAGAAGAAAAAATATTAAAGACTGTTAACCTTCCTGTTTTTAGAAAGAATGTTACTGGAACGATGACATCAGGAAATACATATCTTTCAGCACCATCTGATTTTTTAACGCCTTTTTCTTTGGCATTAGACAATAGTGGTTATGAATATTTAATGTTTAAAGAAGTTAACTTTATTAGAGAGGCTTATCCTGTAAGCAGTACAACTGGTGTTCCTAAATACTATGCATTGTTTGATGATGATACTTTTATTTTAGGACCAACTCCAAACGCTAACTTTACTGTTGAGTTGCATTATGTTTATAGACCTACATCTATAACCACATCTGCTGATGGTACAAGTTGGCTTGGAACAAATGCCCCAGATGCATTGTTATATGGAAGTTTGGTTCAGGCTTATAGTTTTATGAAAGGTGAAGCGGATTTGATTGCTAATTATACGCAACAGTACAATGAGGCTTTATCTAGATTGAAAGTCTTTGCAGAAGGAAGATCGACAAAAGATGCATATAGAACAGGTATTATTAGACAGCAAGTAACTTGATAGAATCAGCAAAAGATAAAAACATTGCTATTGTTGCAATGGGTCAAAGCCAGATAGATTTTCATTTATCACAGGTTCATAGCGTATCTTTTGATGAAGTATGGGCTGTAAATGCAATGATTGGTATATTGCCTAATGTAGATCGTGCATTTATTTTAGACCCTATGAGTCGTTTTTTAGATACAAATGACGCAGGCAGTATGACTAAGATGATGAGAGAAAAACTGCCAAATGTTGATTATCCTATTTATTCTTGTGAGTTAGATAAAAGAGTTCCTGCTGTTGTAGAGTATCCATTAGAAGATATTGTAGAACAATTGGGTTGTGCTTACTTTAACAATACTATTGCTTATGCAATTGCATTTGGTTTATGGTCAGAAGTTAAAAGTATGTCTATATTTGGAGTAGATTTTACTTACAAAACTAATATGCATTTTGCTGAAGCAGGAAGGGCTTGTGTTGAGTTTTGGCTTTCTAAGTCTATGGATGCTGGAATTAAAATTTCAATTGCACCAAGATCGACATTATTAGACACTGACATAGATTTTAAAGATAAGCTATATGGATATCATAGATTAAATGATCCTAAAGTTACTTACCAAAATGGTGCTGGTATTAAGGTTTGTAAGTTTTCAGAAATAAAAATAGAAGAAAATAATAAACCAATTGGGAAAATAGACAGGAATGATATAAATTTAAGTCCTCCAGAACCAGAAAAATACTAATGGAAACAGATTCTTTTAAAATATCTATAGGAAATTTAGGAGTTAAGACAACTGAAAATAGAGGTCATACTCCAGAAGAAGTTGCTGAAATGGCAACTGACAAAATTATTTCGGTAAGTGATACAGCACCACCGCAAATTAAAGCACAAGCACACGCTTTTAAAAATGTGTGCTACAAAATCATTGCTTATTATATGCATGAGGCGATTAAAAACCATATGTGTACTATAGGGAATCAATTAGAACAGCAAGGTCATAAAGACTTAGCTGAAATTATTCGGAGGCTATAATGGCTATAACACAAGCAATGTGTACTTCTTTTAAGAAAGAACTTCTTGAAGGAACGCACAACTTTAAAGCGAGTGGAGGAAACTCTTTCAAACTTGCTTTATATACTAGCTCTGCGACTATGAGTGCTGCTACTACAGCCTATAGTACAGGACAAGAAGCATCAGGAACGAACTATACTGCAGGTGGAGCAGCTTTAACAAACGTCAACCCTACATCATCAGGAACAACTGCGTTTACTGATTTTGCTGA